>PDWI01001502.1_pt1 | contig 47252 bp, 41 predicted proteins | sample 1430891 | NCBI WGS metagenome assembly PDWI01 (sample SAMN01162508, study PRJNA174530) | Oral metagenome, whole genome shotgun sequencing project. | biome: Marine environment; feature: Marine mammal; material: Swab sample of the gingival sulcus; isolation source: swab sample of gingival sulcus...
CTACCGTTCTGCTTTTGAATTCGTATCGGACTGTCTGGATAGCGGCGATCCGATCACCGAAGGGTTGATTCGGGAGATTCATCGGAAACTGGTGGAAGGTGTGCGAGGCGGCAAGGCTGATCCCGGCAATTACCGACGCATCCAAAACCATGTGGCCAACTCATCAACCGGCGAAGTGATTTACACCCCGCCATCCGCTGTTGAAGTACCGATCATGATGTCGGAAATGGTCAAATGGTTGAACGGTGATCTGGATGTCACCCGGTACTAATCAGTGGCATCGCCCAGTTCCAGTTGGTGCACATCCATCCATTTCTCGATGGAAACGGCCGGACTTCACTCCTTCTGTCTACGCTCTACCTTTACAAAGCCGGATATGATTTCAAGCGCCTTTTCACCATCAGTTAATACTACGACCGTGACCGGCCGACCTTTTACAAGAAGATCCAGAGTGTTCGTGAAAACGGCATGGATATGACCGGTTGGCTCGACTATTTTATCACCGGGCTCGAAATCCAGATGATCGAGGTCAAGGAGCGTGGCGAACAGGTTATCCGCCGGGATGTTTTGGTGCAAAAACACAACCTGAATGAGCGACAAAGAAAAGTCCTTGGGTTCCTGCTACAAAATGGCAAGCTGACCATTCAGGACTTTGAAGGGATCTGCCCTGATGTGAATCGACGGAGCCTGCAACGTGACCTCAAGGCTATGCTGGACAAGCAGCTGATTACCAGTGAAGGAGCAACCCACCATCAGGAGTATAAACTGGTCTGAATATTTGCGACAACTTCACGACAACCGTTCTCTGTTTCGGGAAATTGTGGAATTTCAAATACCGCATATCAGGCAAAGAGAAAAGACTTTCTTTTAGACCCTATCCTGAAATATCACTAACTGTTGCCAGTAACAGATTGCTTTTCTTCAAAAATTTTCCCTGTCTTGTGTTATGTTTTTCCAAAAAAGTTGAATAAAAAAGCAAAGAAGAGCAGATATAAATGGCACCGCTTTTAAAGCGCAAAAGCAAAAAAGTCGGAGTTATACTGCCAGCGCTCGTGTGAAGGGACATCCTTCTGTGAACAGAACGGTTGATACCAGAGGAAAGGCTCTGGTATGGACGGCAAGAACTATGGAGAACTTCACGACCATAAGTTGGCAGCAATTAATAGGTTAGGTCGCATGATTTGCGTCACACTTTTGCAGTGATTAACATCGATATTCGCCTTATTATCTGCGGTTTTTATTGTCGAAAAAGGATGTTCTCGATATAATCACCAAAAATAGTGCGGAGATTGTGTATGTGGATTTATGAAAAGAAAAACTGGCCTCATTTCATCTGGGATGACGAGACTCTTATGCCATTGCTCATAAAAGTTCGACATCAACAAGGCCGCTTACTGGGCAAGATGGAAGCGTTAGGATTTCCAATCAGGCAGGAGGCCAGCCTGAATATTCTCACAACCGATGTTGTGACGTCGTCAGCAATCGAGGGTGAGAGACTTGATACAGATGAAGTTAGATCTTCTATCGCCAGGAGGTTAGGGATTCTTTTGCAAAAGGACAAGCCTGCTGGCCGCAATGTTGAAGGTATTGTTGAGATGATGCTGGATGCGACCCAGAATTTTAATCAGGGATTAACTGCGGAACGATTATTTGACTGGCATGCGGCCTTGTTTCCAACAGGTCGAAGTGGTATGCACCGTATCACCGTTCCTGCCTGGCGGTCTGCAAAAGCAGGTCCAATGTAAGTTGTGTCTGGACCCATAGGTCATGAAAAGGTGCATTATGAAGCTCCCGAAGCGGCCAGAATTGATATGGAAATGACAACGTTTCTCTCGTGGTTTGAAGATAATCTGAAACTTGATCCTGTTCTTAAAGCGGGTATTGCCCATTTATGGTTTGTCACTATTCACCCATTCGAAGATGGAAATGGACGGATTGCGCGTGCAATTAGGGACATGGCATTGGCAAGAGCAGATGGTACATCTCATCGTTTCTACTCTATGTCCAGGCAACTTGAGAAGGAACGCAAGGAATATTATGCACAGCTTGAGAGACAGCAGAAAGGAAGTCTCGATATAACGTCCTGGCTATCCTGGTTTTTGACTTGTTTTCTCCATGCTATTGATAATGCAGAAGACACACTGTCCTCAGTTCTTTTTAAGGCCGCACTGTGGAACCGGGTTAATGACGTTTCAGTGAACGAGCGACAGCGTCTTATTATCAATCGCTTGCTTGACAATTTCAAGGGTCATATGACCACTTCGAAATATGCCAAAATTGCCAAGTGCTCCTCGGATACGGCGCTTAGGGATATAAGGTAACTTGTCTCTTGCCATATCCTGGTTCAAAATCAGGGCGGAGGGCGCAGTACAAGTTACCGCCTGATAACGACAGAAGAATTGGGACAATTGGGTAAATGAGGAGAGTGGTTCGCCTCTGGTCTGAACTTATTCAGATTAATCATCACCACAAGCGACTTCAGCACCGGAGCTATCAAGGAGGCCAATCAGCCGGATAAAACGCCCGTGGGCCTGATGAATGGCGAACAGCTGGTCACGCTTCTGATGGAATACAACATCGGTGTCCGCCGTATGTCACGCGACCTTTTCGAGCTGGAGGAGTTTCCGATTCGTCAAAAATAATTATATGAGAAACAATACTTCCCAATGAAAATCCTCCACACTTCAGACTGGCATCTAGGCCGCTCCCTTTATGGTCGGAAGCGCTATAAGGAGTTTGCCGCGTTTCTCGACTGGCTGGTAGAGACTATTGAAGATGAAAAGGTCGATGTCCTGTTGGTGGCCGGTGATCTGTTTGACACCAGCACGCCCAGCAACCGGGCGCAGGAGCTCTACTATCGTTTTCTCTGCCGGGTGGCTGCATCCTGCTGCCGTCATATGGTGGTCATTGCCGGGAACCATGATTCGCCATCATTTTTGAATGCGCCAAAAGAGCTGCTGCGGGCGCTGAATGTCTATGTGGTCGGCTCTATAACCGATAATCTGGAGGATGAGGTTATTCCGATTTTGGATTTTAGATCGCCGAGTGCGGATTGTGAAGACGCTGAAATCAACCTGGAGAAATCTGCTATTGTCTGTGCTGTTCCCTATTTGCGGGATAAAGATGTGCGGACTGTCGAACCCGGTGAGACCATAGACGATAAAAATAGAAAACTGGTCGAAGGGATTAGGAAGCATTATGCCGAAGTCGTTACAATAGCCGAGCGCAGGCGAGAGGAGATTCTTCACCAATTTTCAAGCAACAATCAAAATTCATCAATCAACAATCAACAATCAACAATCCCCATCATTGCGATGGGACATCTCTTCACCGCAGGTGGCAAGAGGGTTGATGGCGATGGTGTTCGCGAGCTGTATGTGGGCTCACTGGCGCATGTTGGCAAGGATGTTTTCCCCGCATCAATTGACTATCTCGCCCTTGGCCATCTGCATGTTCCTCAGCTGGTCGGCGGCATGGCACATATCCGCTATAGCGGTTCGCCTATTCCGATGGGCTATGGTGAAGCTGCGCAGGAAAAAAAGGTTGTGCTGGTTGAATTCAATCCGCAGATTAGGCAGATCGACGCAGAGAAAAACGCAAAAGAAAAAATCTGTGAGAATTCGCGTTATCTGCGAATTATAGAAAAAACAATTCCATGTTTTCAGGAGCTGGTTCGTATTGTCGGCTCTCTCGATGCTATTTCTAGCAAGCTTGATCAACTTAAAAAGCAGGAAAGCTCTGCCTGGCTTGAGATCGAATATACCGGCAGCGATCTTATCGGTAATCTGCGTGAGATGATCGATAAGGCTGTGGCCGGCTCTGCCATGGAAATCAGACGGGTAAAAAATCGACGTATCATCGAGCGGATGATCAGTACGGCCTCAGAAGATGAAACCCTCGATGATCTGGATGCGGGAGATGTTTTCACCCGCTGCCTGGATGCCTTTGAGGTGCCGGATCAAGAGCGGGAGGAATTGACGGCCTGCTACGATGAAATAGTCAGGGGATTAATGGAGGAAGATCATAATGCCGAATAATCCGCAGATTACGCAGATGGGCGCAGATTATGTCTAAAGAAGATAAAGAAACGTATGTCGTTATAGGAGCTGCAATGACTGTTCATCGTCAGCTGGGTTGTGGTTTTCTCGAAGCAGTCTATCAGGATGCTTTGGAAAAGGAATTTCTGTATCAAAAGATTCCTTATGCGAGAGAAGTAAAGCTCCCTGTCTTCTATCGTGGTGAACAGCTTAACAGTTATTATCAAGCTGATTTCATATGTTTTAATACCGTCGTTGTTGAACTCAAGGCGTTGCAACGATTATCTGGTATTGAAGAAGCGCAGATCATCAATTACCTGAAAGCTTCGAATTTGCATCGAGGATTATTGCTAAACTTTGGCTCCAAGAGTCTGCAATATAAACGACTGGTTTTTAATCTGCGGGAATCAGCGCAATCTGCGGATCAAAAATCATGAAGATCCTCGAACTCCGATTCAAAAACCTCAACTCTCTGTACGGTGAATGGATTATAGATTTTACCGATCCTGAATATGTTGCAGGCGGTATCTTTGCGCTGACTGGTGCCACCGGTTCGGGAAAATCGACCATCCTTGATGCCATCTGTCTCGCGCTGTATGGGGCCACTCCCCGGCTTGGCAAGATCACCAGAAAGGGAAATGAGATTATGTCCCGCCAGACCGGTGAATGCTATGCCGAGGTCTTGTTCGAATCGCAGGCTGGCCGGTTTCGCTGTCATTGGGAACAGCGTTGTGCCCGGAAAAAGGCTGATGGCAAGCTGCAGGATCAGCAGCACCAGATTATCGATGGTGTAACCGGCAAGCCTATCGAAACCAAGAAAAGCCTTGTTTCTGGGGTTATTGAAGAAAAAACCGGGATGGATTTTGACCGTTTCACCCGTTCCATTTTGCTGGCGCAAGGCGGGTTTGATACCTTTCTGAGAGCTGACGTCGAACAGAAATCGAAAATCCTTGAGCAGATCACCGGCACCGGAATCTATTCGGAAATTTCCCGCCGTGTCCATGAACGTCAGTGTGAGGAGAGGGAAAAGCTGAATATCCTGAACGCCGAAATCTCCGGCATCGTGATTCTTGAGCCGGAACAGGAACAGGAAATTGAAGACGATCTTGCGGCCAGGCAGAAGCAGGAGACTGAGCTTGCCAAAAAATCAATTGAAACAGGCAAAGCCATTATATGGCTGACCACCATTGAAGATCTGAAAAAGGAGCTCCTCAGTCTTACAGATGAAGCCGCCAAACTGAAGGTCGATACCGAAGCGTTCAAGCCTGAACGAGTCAGACTTGATCAGGCGATGAGGGCCGCATCAATGGACGGAACATACGTTAGCGTAACATCCCTCCGCAAGCAGCAGGCTGACGATCAGACCTCCTTGAAAACGGATGAAGCCACACTTCCTGAGCTGGAATCATCTGCAACCACACAGGCCGAGGCGCTTACGGCTGCTGAACAACATACCCTGAAAGCGAAAGAGGAGCTGAAAACGGCTGCCCCGTTGATCCGAAAAATCCGGTCACTTGAGCAAAAGATTGCCGAACAGACAAAGGCGGTATCGGAAGGCAATGATGCCTGTCGTAAAGATGTTGTAAGGATTGACTCAGATAAAAAGGCCCGATTCAAAGAAGAGAAGAAACAAATCGCCACGGAGAAAGCACTCGAAGCTGTTAAGTTGTACTTTAAAGAAAATGGGCGGGATGAATGGCTGCTTAGTGGGTTGGCCGGCATTGAACAGCAGTTTGGCAATCTGCTCGCCAAGGGAAAGGAGCTTGCGCAGAAAGAAACTGCTCTACAAAATGCCGATACGGCCGCAGCTGATGCCACAAAAAAACTGGAGGAGGTCTCCAGAAGGTGTTTGCTCAAAAAAGAGGAGCTGGAGGCTGTCGGTAAAAACCTTCAGCAAGGCAAGGATGCCCTTGGTGAATTGCTCGGTGATAAACTGCTTCGGGAATATCGCAGCGAAAAGGAGACCCTTCTTCGGGAAATGGCCTTTATCAGGAAAATTGAGGAGCTTGAAGACCACCGGACCAGGCTGGAAGACGGCAAACCCTGTCCGCTCTGTGGCTCGACCGGGCATCCCTTTGCCGAGGGCAATGTTCCGGTTCCCGATAAAATCGAGCAAAACATCAAAACCTTGACCAGTTTGATCGACAAGGCAGACCACCAGGAAGCGGCCATCAAAAAACTGGAACAGGCGGAAATCATAGTCCGCCAGCAACTGCATAATGACGAAAAACTGGAAACCGTTGCCGCCAATAATAAAAAGGCCGCTGAAAAAACACTCTCTGAGGTAAAGCAAACGCTCACAATCCTTGAAAAAAGCTTTCATGAACAGCAACAAGCCATTACCGATAAACTCGATTCTTTCGGATATGCTGTTGATGTTTCCGATCCAGAATCTGCAATCCTCCATCTGAAATCAAAAATCAAAAAATGGCAGGAACAGGCAAATCTAAAGACCAACATCGAAAAACAGATTGCCGATATCAACAGCGAGATAAAGCGTCTTGATGCGGTGATTGATACGCAGGTCAAGGCTCTCGCTGAAAGAGAGGAAAAGCTGGAACGATTGAAAACAGAACTGGCCGAGGCAACAGAAGAGCGAAAGCAACTATACGGCGATAAAAAGCCCGATAATGAAGAAGGCCGTCTGAACAAAGCCATTGTCAATGCCGAAAAAGCCGAGAAGAAAGCCAGAGACCTGCACACCGAGCTGCAGCAGAAACTGACAATGGCCAAGACCCATATTGATTCCCTGAAAAAGCGTATCGAGCAAAGAGCGTCTGAACTGAAAAAAGCGGAAACCGACTTTTCAGCCGCATTGATTTCGGCAGGCTTTGCCGATGAGAAATGCTTCCTCAAAGCCAGACTGTCACCTGAAGCTCGGGAATCTTTATTTTCCCGGGCCAAGGAGCTTGATGACGCGGAAACGGAGCTTAATGCGAAACAGAAAGACCGGGAGATACGGCTGGCCACGGAGATCGGCAAAAAGCTCACGGATAAGACGCTTGAGGAATTGCAGCCACAGTTCAAAGAATTTGAAGAGTCTCTGAAAACACTGCGCGATACCATTGCCGGGCTTAAACACAAGCTGCGTGAAAATGCCACAGCCAAAGAGCGGATAAAGGAAAAGCAGTCCGCCATCGAGGCCCAGAAGAAAGAGTGCCATCGCTGGGAGAAGCTGCATATATTGATTGGTTCTGCCGACGGGAAAAAGTACCGCAACTTTGCGCAAGGGTTGACCTTTGAGCTGATGGTAGCACATGCCAACCGGCAGCTGGAGAAAATGACCGACCGCTATCTGTTGGTCCGGGATGAACAGCAGCCGCTGGAGCTCAATGTTGTTGACCATTATCAGGCCGGTGAAATCCGATCGGTAAGAAATTTATCCGGCGGGGAAAGCTTTATTGTCAGCCTGACCCTGGCGCTGGGGCTTTCAAAAATGGCCAGCCGCAAAGTCCGGGTGGACTCGTTATTCCTCGATGAGGGCTTTGGCACTTTGGATGAAGAAGCACTGGAAACTTCTCTGGAGACATTGTCCAGCTTGCAACAGGATGGCAAGCTGATCGGAATTATCTCCCATGTCTCCGCGCTCAAGGAGCGAATCCGCACCCAGATACAGATAATACCCGGCTCTGGCGGCCGCAGTTCGCTGTTTGGCCCGGGTTGTGCCAAGGTCGGAGAAGCTGCCTGATTTCCGCAAACAAAAACTGATTGATCTTGGTACCGATACTTTCGCAGATACTCTTCTCTATATCGCCTTACGTTCAGATGGTGCCGATGATTTGATCGAGCAGCTTATTTCACACCAAGAGAAAATAGAATCTTTAACCCGAGTTTCTCATGAGTTTTTTATTCCTCGTTTTTAACGCACCAGAGATAGGCGTTTTTAAACATCTGCATCCAGGGGGTCACCTCAAGGTCCTTTAGCGTCTCTGGCAGATAGTGCGCCTGCCAGGCAAGAAAGGCTCGTTCAGGATGCGGCATAAGGGCGAGATGTCGTCCGTCGCTCGAGCAGAGTCCGGCAAGACCCTGTACAGAGCCATTGGGGTTGAAGGGATATTTTTCGGTGGCCTCTCCGGCGTCGTCGGCGTAGACCATTGGTACCATTCCCTGGGCCTCGACCTCTTCGAGTATTTTCCGGTCGGGGAAAGAGAGCCGACCTTCTCCGTGGTCGACATGAATTCCAAAGACCAGGCCTTCCATACCCCGCAGCATAACGGCCTTACTCGGCAGGACCTTGACCGTTGTCCATCTGGACTCAAAGCGACCGGAGCGATTGGCTACAAAGCGCGGCTGTTTTTCCGGGGCGATTGCCGGCCAGGGCACCCAGCCAAGAAGGGCAAAAAGCTGGCAGCCATTGCAGACACCGAGCGAGAAGGTATCCTCCCTATGGTAGAAATCGGTAAAGAGTTGCTGCAGGCGGGGATTAAAGGCAATGGTTGCCGCCCAGCCCTTGGCGGATTCCGGGACATCGGCGTAGGAGAAGCCGCCGACGGCGGCAAGGCCCCTGAAATCCTGCAGGTCGATTGTGCCGGTTAACAGATCCTGCATGCAGATATCCCAGGGCTCAAAGCCTGCCGCGTAGAAGGCCGCGGTCATTTCCCGATCGGAATTTGATCCCTCGTCACGGAGTATCGCCACCTTGGGCTTTGTCTGCGCGCTAAGAAGTGCGGCAGGGGATGGCTTCGGAGAAAAGGGCAGCGTGTAGACCGGGCCCTTTCGATCGTATATCTCCTGGCGTTCTTCTTCGGCGCACAGCGGATTCATCTGCAGGCGTTCAAGCTGATAGGAGGTCTCTTCCCACCAGCTGCGCAGCAACGGCATCTCTTCGTCAAGGACCAGTTGATCGTTATAGACGAGCTGGATACGTTTTTCTTCGGTGGTTTTGCCAATCACCGTGGGTTCAAGACCATATTCCGATAAGATGGCGCAGACCTCCGCGGTACGTTGTCTGTCGCACTCGACAACACAGCCCAGCTCCTCGGAAAAGAGCTTTTCAAAGACGCTGCAACGGCCCTCGAGGTTGAGTTGCAGGCCGCAGTTGCCACTGAAGGCCATCTCCAGCAGGGTGGTGATCAGACCGCCATCGCTGCGGTCATGGCCTGCACGGAGCAGAGAGCGGTCAATGAGCTTTTGTATGGCAAGAAAGCCGTTGACCAGCAAGCTGCTGTTGTCAACATCTGGGCAGATTTCGCCGAGCTGCCGATACACCTGGGCAAGGGCGCTGCCGCCCAGCCGGTTACGGTTGGCCGCCAGATCGATAAAGATGAGATCTGAGCCAACGGCCTTGAGATCGGGGGTAATCAACCTCGTTATATTCCTTACCGGAACGTAGGCTGAAATAACCAGCTGTCGGGGGGATTTCACCACTTCATCGCCGACCATAGTTGCCATCGACAGGCTGTCTTTTCCACCGTCCACGGCCATGCCAACATCGGTCATCAACCGACACATCGCCGAGGCGGCATCGTAGAGGGCGGCACCTTCACCGTCGAGTTTTGGTGCCCACATCCAGTTTGCCGAACATTTTACACGCTCGAGCCCCTCGACCCTGGCCCAGACAAGATTGGTCAGACACTCTCCAACGGTCATTCTGGCGCCGGCAGAAGGATCGAGCAGCATTTTAAGCGGCTGCTCGCCAATCGCTGTGGCAATACCGGTCAGGCCAAAATGGCTCTGGGCGACGACGGCCACATTGCCTACGGTGAGCTGAAGCGGACCACAACACTGCTGTTGGGCCACGAGCCCGGTAACCGAGCGGTCGACCTTGTTGGTGAGAAAGCGCTTGGAGCCGACAGAGACCAGGCGCAACACCCGGCCAAGGGCCTCGCTGAACGAAAGATCGGCAGGCAGACGCAAAGGACCAGCCTGCATCGGGATACGCCGATCTTCAAAGACCTTTTGCGGGATCTCTCCCAGCAGCGCGGGAATATCGATATCAACCGGGGTGCTGTTGTTTTCTGCGTCGTGCACGACAAAGCGCAGATCGCCAGTCACCTCGCCCAGGACCTCGCAGCCGACCTTTTCTCTTTGGCAGATCTCTTTGAAATGCGCAATGTTTTCCGGGTGTATAAGCAGGCCTACCCGCTCTTGGTATTCGGCGACATAGATCTCCAGCACCGACATGGTCGGATCACCGAGCCGGATATTTCTGATCTCAACCCGGCCGCCGGATTTCTCAACCAGCTCCTTGAGGACATTGGCCGGGCCTCCGGCACCCTGGTCGTGGATGACATCGATCAGGGTCTTTCCGCCCATCTCGTTGCAGGCTCGGATAACCCGGCTGAGCTTTTGTTCCATCTCGGCGTCACCGCGCTGGACCGCGTTGTAGTCAAGGGAGGACTCATTTTCGCCCTGCAGCATCGACGAGGCGGCTCCTCCGCCGAAGCCGACACGGTAGGCCGGCCCGCCGATCTGTACGATCAGCATCCCTTTTTCGGCAGCGGCCTTTTCGGTGTGTCTCGAGTCGAGCTGCCCGATACCGGCTGTAAACATAATCGGTTTCACAAAGCCCCATCTCTCGCCGCTTTCCAGGCGCAGATCAAAGCTTCGGGTAAAGCCTTGCACGACCGGCTCACCAAACTTGTTGCCGTAGTCTGAGGCGCCATTACTGGCCTGAATCTCAATATCCAGAGGGCGTGCCAGATTCTCAGGGATCGGTTCTTCTTTCTCCCAGGCGAGCGAATAGCCGGGGATATTGAGGTTACCGACACAGTAGCCAGCGGTACCGGCGATAACAAAGGCACCCTTGCCGGTTCCGAGTACGTCACGAATTCTTCCCCCGGTCCCGGTTTCCGCCCCGGGAAACGGGGCAACCCCGGTCGGGAAATTATGGGTCTCTGCGGTCAGCAGCGGATTGTACTCTACCTCTACGGGGATGAAGGCGGAGGGTTTTCCCGGCTCTGCAGGAACGATCGTTTCAATCTGATAGCCTGTAACGGCGCTGGAGTTGTCCTTGAAGGCGATGAGCGAGCCCTCGGGGTTGGCGGCAAGTGTTGCGGTAACCAGTTCAAAGAGGGTCTGCTCCATCTCCTCGCCGTCAATGATCTGCCTGCCCCTGAAAAAACCATGCCGGGAATGTTCCGAGTTGGCGTTGTTGAGATCCATAATCTCAACGATCGTCGGATTGCGTCTCTGCTGCCGGACGAAATAGTCGTAGTACAGCTCACGGTCGCGGGCATCCATTGAGACGCCGGGCAGATTGCAGAGTTCATCGGGCCCCTTTGCCAGCAGATCCACCTCATAGACGGCCTCGGGGACGATGCCGGTGGCAAAGGAGCTCAGGGTTTGAGGATACGGGCATTCGGTCATGCGGTCGTGGTGTGCTGCGATAAACTGCTCTTTTTCCTGGTCTTCCGGTACCAGATAACATCGCGAGCGCTCGATCCGGGAAATATTGTCAAGGCCGGTTGCCCGGCATATCGACACCATATTCGAAGACCAGGCGGTGGCGAAGTTGAGCCTTGGCCCGATCTCGACCAGCCGCGCGCCACGCAAAGGTGGTTGTTCGTCTACGCTGTCAATTTCGAAACCGTCGGCCAGGATGCGTTTGAGACGATCCGTCTCATCACGGCGTAAAGGGCGGGACGACTCTATGTTAAAGCAGTAGGCCTTGTCAGCATCGATTTTCCGGTAGAGCTGTGTCACAACCAGATCCATAGAAACCTCACTTTTTTATCCGAAACGTATGGTTGGCAGGCCATCTGGTCCAGCCATGCTGGTTTGGCCTCTTCTTTTGGCGACAATACAAAAAACGGATCGTGCTTTCTCATTAGCCGAGAACGGTCTGTAGTTTGGGGATTCCGGCCAGGGCCACCAGGATAAAGCTGTAGGATGCGATCAGGAACAGAGCGCAAAGCACCAGCAGACACGGCAGGTTGGCAAGCTGTTTTCGCATCTGAAAGGCAAAGATCGAACACATCCCGACAATGGGCAGGAGATAACGGCCCTGGGCCTGAAAATCAGCCGTCCAGGCTGCATAGCAGGCGGCCGCCAGCAAAAGGAGACCGCTGCCAACGGTGATGGCAACCAGGGCGGTTCCGGCGAGGCCGCCGTCTTTCACCGAAAAAAAGATCATAACCGCAAGGGCCACAAGCCCCAGCCAGCGTACCATATCGTAGTAGTTATAGGATGCGGCAACCGAGGTGTAGCCGTATTCGCCAAAAGAGCTTCGAAAGATCCTCTCACCCCAGCGATGGCCGAGCAGTATGGTTTTCAGCTCCACACCCCTGTCTTTCATCTGCAGAAGGGCAAATTTCTTGTCAAGCGGGGTGCTGGGCTTGAAGAGCGGATCGGCATATTGTTCACGGGCCGCAAGCAGCCTGCTCTCCATCTCAAAGTCATTCACATAGCTTTGATATCCTCGTACCAGCGCAAAGACAGACAGGCCGGCCAGGGCGACGGCAAAGACCCTGAGCATATTCCTCCTGGAAAAGACCGTTTCCCGGAAAAAGAGCCGCCAGAGAAAGTAAAAGAAGAGGTAGAGGCCAAAAAAGTAGAAGTTCAACTTTGTCAGTAAAAGCATCCCCAGCAGAAATACGATCCAGAGCACCTCCGACAGACGGCAGGTTGCCCCGGCGGTGAGCAGTCTGTTCCAGGCCGACACAGGCACAACCATCTGGTAGGCGACGAGAATGGTGATGGTCAGGGCAAAGGCCTCGGAGTTGAAGTAGCTGAAGATATACCAGATCTGCGGAGAGAGAAGCAGCGGGATACAGACTATTCTCAAGGAATTGCTGTATGCCGCACCAACGATCAACAGGCAGAAAAGGCCAAGGTTAAAGAGCCGGAGCGTCAGATAATTCGGCAGATGAAGCGGGGCGAGCAGCCGGGCGAACTTGCCGGCAAAAAAATAGGCAATCTCACCGGAGTTGAGGCGGGAGACCCCGTATCTGGAGTAGGTATCGGCAATCTCTGCATCCTCAACTGCAGGAGGACTGCTGTGATTGATATAGTACTCTGCAGCCTTGATGTGGACCATCTCGTCGGGATGCTGGTTATAACCGCTGAGAACCGCCATCAACAGGATGAGAACCGCCACAGCCCCACCCGCATAGACGACGATACGGCAGTTTTCAAACATCGGTTTCCAGGCGTAGGCAAGGGCAAAGGCCAGAGCGACGAGTACGAGCAGCCGCAGGAGCTGTTCGGCTGCCGCATGTCTGGGCTCCAGCGGCGGCATCTGCAAGAAGAGGTTGGGGTCATTTGATGTGCTTGTTACCCTCAACCCGTCTTCGTTACAGGTGAAGGTATCCACACCTCCGCCGGGCTTGATGTGCTGAAACTGCTCGAGCGAGTTGATTTTCAGCGGAACAAAGCCCGGCTGGGAAAAGACCATTGAGGCCACCGTGACCGTTGCCGGTTTCTCTGCAGGGTCTATGCGCAGATGGCGTATCCTTTTCAGGTTGGAAAGGCGCAGGGAATAATGTTGTTGCTTCGGACTGATTAACAGAACGCCGGCCCTGCGCTCGGACCAGGCCTTTGTATCATCACTGTAATAGATCTTGAACAGTGTTCTCGTATCGGTTGTGATCTGCAGGTCGACTATGGCCAGATTGGTCACCAGAAAGTGGTAGAGGCCGACAAAAACAACGGAGAGAACGAGTCCCCGTCGAATGAAGCCAGAATGTTCCATGTTTGTATACCGTTATATTTTTCAGCCGTTACAACGCCCGTCAAAACAGGGAGATTCAAAATCTTCAGCCAGCGACGAAGGGTCTGAGGGCTGAAAGAACCGTGCTTGCAGACTACTCCACAAGGCCCGCCATCATTTGAGGAATCTGTTCGATCTTTTGTTTGTCGGTCGTCTGAAAACAATCGACAAGCCTGCCATTGTACATTACACAAATTCTGTCTGAGAGGGCAAGGGCCTCGGAGAGATCTCCGGTGACCAGCAGGATCCCGGCGGCCTTCCTGGCCTCGAGCAGGAGATTCCAGATATCTTCAGCCGCTGCAATATCCAGGCCCTGGGTCGGCTGTTCAGCCACTATCAGCCTGGGTTTGCGAAAAAATTCACGGGCAAGCACCAGCTTTTGCAGGTTGCCACCGGAAAGCTGCCAGGCACAACAAAAGACGTTCGGGACCCGGATATCAAACTCCTTTACCAGATGCTCCGCCTTTGTCCGGGCCCTCTCCCGGGACAGCCAGGGCCCGCGGACAAAGCCTCCACGGGTTGTCAGCAGGAAATTATCCACCAGATCAAGCCCCTGACAGGTTGCCAGGCCCTGGCGATCTTCGGGGACATAAGAGAGGGCATTATCCCAAATGGTTCGGGAGAAAAATTTCTGCCAACCCTTTCCCAGGATCCTGACACAGTCTTTCTGTGGCCGGCGCAGACCGCAGATGGTCTCAACAAGGTTTTTCTGTCCATTGCCGGCAACCCCGACCAGCCCTAAAATCTCACCCTGACGCAGCTCCAGGTGGATCTCCTTGAGCCGATTATCACTGAGACCATCGACTTTTAAGACAACCTGTCGAGGCTCCATTGGAACCCGATCCACCTGCAGAAAGACCTCCCGCCCGACCATGCGGCTGGCAAGTTCACTGGCTGAAGCAACCTCATTGGTGGCCACGGTGTCAACAATCTCTCCTCGCTTGAGGATGGCGATATCATCGGCCAGGGCCATAACCTCTTCGAGCTTATGGCTGATAAAGACGATCCCCTTGCCGATACTGGTCATCTTGCGTATGGTGGCGAAAAGGTTGTCGATCTCCTTGGGGGTCAGTACCGCCGTTGGTTCGTCAAAGATGAGAACCCTTGACTGGCGGTGCAGCAGTTTGAGAATCTCCACCTGCTGGCGCTCGCCCATCGAGAGATCAGAGATACGGCTGGTCGGGCAGATCTGCATCCCGTATTGTTCGGCCAGCTCGTTGACCTCGTTTTCCATCTCTTTCCAGTTGCAGAACAGCCGTCCCTTCTGGCCCAGAAAGATATTCTCCACTACGCTCAGCTGCTGGACCAGCATAAAATGCTGGTAGACCATGCCGATACCTGCGGCGATCGCCTTTTCTGTATTCTCCAGCACCATCTCTTTGCCGTCGATTGCGATGCGCCCGCTGTCCGGCTGCAGGCGACCGGCAAGAATCGACATCAGCGTCGATTTCCCGGCACCGTTTTCCCCAAGAAGCGCCAGTGTCCTGCCGGCCTGGACGCTGAGGGAGACATCACGGTTGGCCTGGACACTGCCAAAGGCCTTGGAGATGCCAGAGAGGCGGATAAGGGGGGCGTCTGCAGGCATTGGCTATTTCTCCTGCCCGGCGATGGGGGTGACGAAGCGGGATTCGGCATCCCAGGGGAACAGGATCCAGGTGTCCTGGCTCACCTCGGTGACGTAGGTGTCGACAAGGGGCCGACCGGCCGGCTTTGCGTAAATTGTCGCAAAATGGGCCTTGGGCAGTATCTCTTTGACGATCTCCGCCGTACGCCCTGTATCGACCAGGTCATCGATGAGAAGATAGCCATCACCATCACCTTCGACCGACTTGAGCAGCTCGGGATCGCCCTTTTTCTCCTGCCAGTCATAACTCGAGATACAGATGGTATCGACCAGGTGAATATCCAGCTCGCGGGCGACAATCGCCGCAGGAACGAGCCCACCACGGGTAATGGCAACGATACCTTTGAAATAATCAACGTCCAGAAGCCTCCAGGAAAGGGCCTTTGAATCCCGGTGCAACTGTTCCCAGGAGATGGGATAGGTCTTTCTATAGACAGTCTGCGTAGACATAGGGTTCTCCTCAAAAAAAACAAAGTCATATGTGGGGTTGTTGGCAAGTCGGCATCCATAGTCTCTCCGGTCTTAGTCAACCGGCTCAACGTTTACCCCCAGGGCCCCGGGTTCTTCCGATCGCCCCTTTTTCCAGCTGGAGAAGACCAGCACAATAACGGTCAGGGCGTAGGGGAGCATCAGCAGCAGTGAAGAGGGAACCTGGGTCCCCGAGGCCTGCAGGCGCAGTTGAAGCGCCATCACCCCGCCGAAGAGATAGGCCCCTGCAACCGCCCTGCCAGGGCGCCAAAAGGCAAAGATAACCAGGGCAACGGCTATCCACCCGCGTCCGCCGGTAAGGTTCGAGGTCCAGAGATGGGTGTAGGCAAGGGAGAGGTAGGCGCCGCCAAGGCCCATCAGGGCTCCACCGACAAGGATGCCAAACCAGCGATAGCCGGGTACAGACAGACCGGCCGCCGTCGCCGCCGCCGGATATTCACCGACGGCCCGCAAGCCCAGACCAAAACGGGTTCTGGCGAAGAACAGCCAGATCATCGGCGGCAGGCAGTAGCTGAGATAGACGAGGGGGTCGTGCCTGAAAAAAATCTCGCCCAGCCAGGGCAGGTCGCTGAGAAAAGGGATTGGTAGAGGCTCAAATCCGGGGGCGGAAAGCCCGACATAGGCGGTACCCAGATAGTTTGCCAGCCCCGTTCCCAGTATGGTGAGTGCAAGACCTGATACCACCTGATTGCCAAGGAACAAGAGACAGACAAGGCCATGGATCGAGGCGGCGAGGCTCCCGACCAGCCCGGCTGCAGCAAGCCCTGCCAGCGGGCTGCCAGAGACCTTTGCCACGACAAAGCCGCTGAGTGCCCCGAGGATCATCACCCCCTCAACGCCGAGGTTGAGGACCCCGGATTTTTCTGTAACGATTTCACCGAGGGTCGCGTAAAGGATCGGTGTCCCGGACTGAACCGCCGCCGCCAGAAGAGCTATGATAATCTCGGTTGTCATAGACTCTTCCTCCGTACAATCCTGTACTGGGTAAAGAGACCTCCGGCGAGGATGGTCAAAAGGATAAGTCCCTCAAGAATGTTGCCAAAGGCCGCTGGAATCTGTAACTCCAACTGCAGGTTTTCAACGCCGACACGCAGACCGGCAAGCAGGAACGAGGCAATGCCGATCCGCAACGGGTTGAGCCGGGCCAGCCAGGCAACGACGATGGCGGTGTATCCGTAACCAACCATGATCGACGGCTGCAGGCGGTTGACGGTGGCCGACACCTCCAAAAAACCGGCCCAGCCGGCAAGACCGCCGCTGATGACCATAACCAGAAAGACCAGTCTGTTGTAGGGAAGGCCGGCGTAGCGGGCCGCGGCAACGTTATCCCCGCTGGCCCGAAGTTCAAACCCCAGCCGGGTGTAGCCGGTAAAGATCCAGACGACAAGACCAAGGCCGAGACAATGCACCAAGCCCCAATGTATCGCAGTTCCGCCGATCTTGCCGACGATCGCGTTTCCCGAAAAAGTCGGAGTCATTGGAAAGCCAAAACTCATCGGATCCTTCCACAGGCCATAGACCAGGTAGTCGAGCAGCAGGATCGCGATATAGTTCATCATCAGGGTGACGATGATCTCGTTGGTTTGCATCTTCTGCCGCAGCAGGGCAGGGATAAGGCCCCACAGCCCGCCTGCAGATACCGCCATAACAATCATCGCCGGGATGAGCAGGTAGGCGGAAAGATCAGGAAAGGAGAGCGCAACCCAGGTCGCCCCGACAGCGCCGAGGGCGAATTGACCTTCTGCCCCGATATTCCAGACCTTCAGACGGAAGGCGACAGCCACACCGAGCGAGCAGAGGAAGACAGGTATGGCCTTGATGATACTGTCTTCGACAGCCCAGCGGGAACCAAAGGCACCAGTGAAAAGGGTGGAGATCCCCTCGAGAGGTGATGTGCCCCCGAGAAACAGCAAGCCACCGGCCAGCAGCAGAGAAAAACAGAGTGCCGTAAAGACAACAAGACAGGCCCCTCCTATGCCGAGGGGTTCCTGTCTTTTGACGATCCGTATTGAAGACATGGCCGATTCTGCTGAGTACTGAAATTCCTGCAGACCCTGCGGCCGTTCAGAGCTGTCCGCAGGGTCTGTGCAAAGGTTGAAACGCTTATTCGGTGGTGCCGACAACCCCCTCAACAAACCAGGTCATACCCAGGAGCTGCCTGTCGTCGGCAGCCTTGCCTGCGGCGATCTTGATCTCTCCGTTCTGATCTTTGATCGGGCCGACGAAGACCTTCTTTTTCCCGGAGGCTATCTCTTGTTTCACCTTGTTGACCAGCTCTACAACATCGGCCGGGACCATGGCGCCAAAGGGGGCCAGGTCGATAATACCCTGCTCAAGACCAGGCCAGGCGCTCTCTGCCTTCCAGGTACCATTTCTCACCTGCTCGACAATCTGTACATAGTATGGACCCCAGTTCCAGACGGGGGCGGTGAGATGGGCCTTGGGCGCAAAATTGCTCATATCAGAGTTATAGCCGATCGAATAGACGCCCCTTTCTTCGGCGGCCTCCTGCGGCCCCGGCGAATCCTGATGCTGGGCTATAACGTCGGCGTTGACATCGAGCAGTGATTTGGCGGCCTCTTTTTCCGTTGCCGGATCATACCAGGTCTTGGTCCAGACAACCCGCACGGTTGCCTTGGGGTTCACGGACTGGACGCCAAGGGTGAAGGCGTTGATCCCGCGGATGACCTCAGGGATTGGAAAGGCTGCAACATAGCCTATTGTATTGGATTTGGTCATCTTGCCGGCAACGATACCAGAGAGATATCTGGCCTGATACATGCGGCCAAAATAGTTGCTCATATTCTCTGACTTTTTAAAGCCGGAACAGTGCATAAAGGCAACATCGGGAAACTGCTTTGCCACCTTCAATGTCGGATCCATAAAGCCAAAACTGGTGGAAAAGATCAGATCGTAGCCTTTGCGGGCCATATTGAGAATAACCCTCTCCGAATCGGTGCCTTCAGCCACCGACTCAACATAGGAGGTGGTTACACCATCCATTTCCTCAATGGCCTTGCGGCCGATATCATGGGCGTATGAATATCCGGCATCGCCAACCGGAGAGACATAGACAAAGCCCACCTTCATCTCTTTATCAGCTGCACCTGCCAAACCGGCAAGAGCCAGTAAAAAGATACCTGCAACAAGCCCCTTGATACACTTCATGCCATCCTCCTCCGTTTATTATTGAAATTCGATATACCTGTTTTTCTTATAAAACCTGTTTCAAAAACAGTTTTGCCCGGTCTTCCTGCGGATTGGTGAAAAAATGTTCGGGCGTGCCGACCTCAACGATCCTGCCCTCATCCATAAACATCACACGATCCGCCACCTCCCGGGCAAAACCCATCTCATGGGTGACCACGATCATCGTCATGCCCTCCCGGGCAAGCTGTTTCATGACATCTAGGACCTCGCCGACCATTTCCGGATCCAAGGCCGAGGTTGGCTCGTCAAAGAGCATGGCCTTGGGTTCCATGGCCAGGGCCCTGGCAATGGCCACACGCTGCTGCTGCCCGCCGGAGAGGCGTGACGGGTATTCGTTGGCCTTGTCGTGGATGCCCACCTTTTTCAGCAGTGCATTGGCCTTTTTCACAGCAGTATCGGTCTTGAGCCTGCGCACCTTGCGCTGGGCCAGGGTGAGATTTTCCAGAACGGTCTTGTGGGGAAAGAGGTTAAATTGCTGGAAGACCATGCCAACCTCTGCCCGAACCTGGTTGATATTGGTTTTGCGATCGGCAAGATCCACTCCATCGATGAAGATATGCCCCTCGTCGAAGGCCTCAAGACCATTGATACAGCGCAAAAACGTTGATTTCCCGGAACCGGAAGGCCCGATAACCACAACCACCTCCCCGCGGGCCACCTCGGTGCTTACCCGATCAACCGCCCGGACGACCCCGGCCATTCCCTCAAAAACCTTGACGACGTTTTCTGCCTTAATCACTGACGGCGTACCTCCTCTCCATATAATAGACGATCTGCGACAAAACAGAGGTAATCAACAGATACATTGCCGCAACCACCAGCCAGACCTCGAAGGTGGCAAAGGTTGAGGTAATAATCTCCCTGCCGGATTTGGTCAGGTCGGTAATTGCAATAACAGATACAAGCGAAGAGTCCTTGATCAGGCTGATAAACTGGCCCGAGAGAGGGGGCAGTATCTTCTTGAAGGCCTGCGGCAGAACGACCTCAATCATGGTCTGGGTGGCTGTCATACCCAGAGATCTTGCGGCCTCGGTCTGGCCTTTGGGGATGGCCTGGATGCCGGCACGGATTATCTCAGCCACATAGGCCCCGGCAAACAGGGCCAGTGCCCCCACTCCGCAGATCTCACGGTCAAGATGGAAAACCGTGCCCAGAAAGAAGTAGGCCAGAAAGATCTGCACCAAAAGAGGCGTGCCCCGTATACACTCGATATAGATCGAGGCAAGCCCGCGCAGGACAAGATTTTTTGAGATCTTGGCAAGCCCGGTCACAAGGCCGATAATGAGGGCAAAACAGCTGGATATCGCAGAGAGCCAGAGAGTTACCCAGAGTCCTTTCAGCAGAGGCCCCGGACGCCAGCCTTTGCGGAAACCAACGGTATCACCCTCAAAAAGTTCATCACCTTTGGAGACGCCGAGCGTCCCGGCGGTAACGGTGACCACCTGTTCTTCTCCGGTCTCAGAGCGCAGGGTAACATCGATCGTTTTACCCGATTCCTCAATCTTTGTTACCGTTCCATCAAAAGGGATCTTTTGTGGATCTTCGGCAAGATAGACAAAGTATTGCGGCACGCGTTTCCAGCGCCAGGTATAATCAATTTTCTGGATGGCGCCCCCTACGCCGGCGGCTATCCCAAGAAGGATAACCACCAGCAGTAAGCGCCAGAACCACACTGTATTTGCAGATACCAAGGTTGTCGCCCCCGTATTACTGGATCTCTTTCATCCAGGCAGAATCCTGGAACCACTTCTTGTAGATCTTGTCGTAGACCCCGTCATACTTGATCTGACGCAAAAAATGATTCAACCAGTTCAGGAAGTTAACATCATCACGCCTGATTGCCCAGGCAACCGGCTCCTTGGTAAAGGGCTGGTCGAGGTGAACGATCTTGCCTTCGCCCTTTTGGGTTACCGCAACCGCGTTAAACGGCAGGTCGTAGATGAAGGCGTCTATCTTGCCATTGACCAGCTCCATAACCCCTTCCTGCTCGGTTTCGTAGGAGATATACTTGGCGTTGCCGATCATGCGCTTTGTGGCCTGCTCACCGGTTGTCCCCAGTTTGGATGCTACCGTATACTTCGGGTCGTTCAGATCCTTATAGGATTTGACGCTGTCGGCCAGGTCTTTTTTGAGAAGGATGGACTGGCCAATAATGATATAGGGGTCGGCAAAATTGATCGAGAGATTGCGTTCCTGTGTCAAGCTCATTCCAGACATGACAATATCGAATTTTCCGGTCAAAAGAGCCGGGATAATACCATCCCAGGCGGTGGAAACCAGTTCGAGTTCAACCCCCATTGCCTTGGCCATCCTTTTGGCAATATCCGCGTCAAAGCCGATAATTTCACCTTTTTTGCTGGTAAGCTCGAAAGGCATATATCCAGGTTCGAGACCAACCCGCAAGACGCCACGTTTCTGGATCTCAGCCAGCGTATCAAGGGCAAAGGCCGAGCCGTGCAACAGACCAATCAGTGCCATACTTACCACAAACAGCAGGGAAATTTTTTTCATCATATTCTCCTTGTGAACGTCATTTCAGATTTGATCGACCCGTAAAGACTCCAAGCCAATGCGCTGGTATCGTCTGTTCGCCGAAGCAGATCAGCGATGCCTGTACGACGCAGTATCTCTCGAAGTTTTTCCTGAGTCCATCCAATGCCAACTGATGGCTTTTTACGAAAACCATCAGAGTTGATCTCCCTCCGGCTCGTAGAGTTGAAGGGAAAGAGCGACAGCCGGCTGACTTTGCAACAGCCGCAACGAGTTACGAAATACACCATACTACGCTGGAAAACTCAAGAATAAACTTCCTGCAACAGACGATCTTTGAGCCTGTCGTTAAAAAGATTTTTTTGCATAGGTGCAGTGCTCGATGAAAACCCCTTTGTCCTCCAGCGGAGTGTTGGGTTCCTGTTACTCAAATCTTTTTGTTTTCATTGTGTTGTAAAGTCGTTCTACCTGGCTATATACCGTATCGTTACTTATCCCGGCGGAGTGTTCATTCCATACAGAGAGACAGGCCCCGACGATATGACTCGGGTTGATAAGGGCTTTCCCATGCTCTCCATCCCAGCTTCGAAGGCTCCAGCGCTCCCGCAGGTCTTCTTCCATGGTCTGCAAATCCTCCTCATTGTTGTTTTCTGGAGAGGGGACATAGTAGAGATAGTATGAATTATAGAGAAGAACATTAAACCTTGCCTTCTGCAGATCGGGGACAGAGGCCCTTTTTCTCCGGCGCAATCGGCGTTCCTTTCGATCTTTCCCGTCACCGTCATAACTCCAGTAACTTATCTCTACACCGGTTGGGATGTGCGGAATATTCTCCCTGGTGATCAGGTCATTCCACATTCTGACAATAAAGCCTTTTTTCTGCAGAAAACCTATGATATCAGAAAGATATGTCCTGATATCTTCTTCTGCTGCCAGAAACAGTTCATCACAGCCGATATGAAAATATCTGCAGTCCCTGAACAGATCGGCATATTCGGCATAGATCTGTAGGGCAAAACGACGGCTTTCGCTGCTCGAGAGATCCAGCTCCCCGGTCTCTATATCGTCGGCAACAATGGCCTGAAAAATATCTTTGTCGAGAAACAGAGAGGCCAGCCGCAAAAAGCCTCCGGCGTGGGCCGGCATATTGATTTCAGGGACGATACGAACCCTTTTTGTTCGGGCATAGGTGAGCAGTTCTGCAATCTGGGCCTTGCTTAAAAAACGTCCTCCGGTATGCGGGTTGAGGTAACTTCCGTCATCGAGAAGCTCGGCATCCTCTGCCCTCTGGCGGAGAGTGGCCGATTCGATGGCAACATTTTCATTATCGGTAAGGTGCAGCTGCAGAAAAGAGTTCGGCTGCAGAGAGAGCAGATCGATGTATCTCTTGATTTCGCTGACCGTATAAAACCTGCGGGCGCAGTCGAGGCTGATTCCAAATTCCGGATCCTGAAAGGAGATGCTGCAAAGGACAGCCGAGAGCCAGAGGAATATCTTTTTCGAGTGTATGGTCAAAATTCTCTCTTACGTTGCAAACCGGAACCAGGGAACAGCAGGTTGTAAAAGACAGGAAGACGATCCGCTGAAACGGAAGCCGACATACAGGTCTTCGTTTCTGTCTGCCCACACTGTGTCCCGGGGAAGCGGACGGAACCACTACATCTCTATCTTGTACATCTTGTACTTGTCGAGCACCTTATCTATATAGCGGAGCACCTTTTTGTCCTGGGGGATACGCCCTGTCCGCCTGACAACACCCGGCCCGGCGTTATAGGCGGCCAGGGAGAGTCGGAGATCACCCTTGAAGATGTCAAGAATCTTGCGCAGATAGCGTGAGCCGCCATCGATATTTTGCAGAGGATCAAAGACATCTGCCACCCGAAGCTCGCGGGCCGTCGCCGGCATCAGCTGCATCAGGCCCTGGGCCCCGTGGATGGATACGGCACGATGGTCAAAATCGGACTCCACATGGATTATGGCCTTGACCAGAGACGGCTCCAGTCGATAGCGCCGGGCAATGGCCTTGATATCCCGATCATAACGAGCGCGGTTGACCGGCCTTGAGGAGTGTCGTGAATATCCGGCCAAGACCGATTTTTGCAGCCTGAAGATCTGGCAGTTTCCACCGTTTTGAACATTGGTGTATTCTGCTTTTCCGGACGCATCCCGACAGAGATACATGTCTGCCCGGACGTAGCCAGAACCACAGAGCACAAGGAAAACGAAAAAAGTGCCGATTTTTCTTGAGTTCATAAGACAGGCAGTTCCGTGTTAAACGACATGCTGCTCAAAGGTACATCTCCCTGCTTTCCTGAAAGACTGCGTGTTCTTTGCGGCGGTATATCTTTATTTTGTACGCTTTTCCCAATCCGCAAGGAACTGTTCCACGCCTTTATCGGTCAAAGGATGCCTGGCGAGCTGGCTGATGACCTTAAAAGGAATGGTCGCAATATCTGCACCCAAAAGGGCCGAATCCAGAACGTGCTGTGGACTTCTGATAGAGGCCACGATGATTTCACTTTGATAGCCATAATTATCGTAGACCGTTACGATATCACCGATAAGATCCATTCCCGGGGTGCCGATATCGTCAAGGCGACCAACAAAAGGGCTGACGTAGGTTGCCCCGGCCTTGGCCGCCAGAAGCGCCTGGGCGGCCGAAAAGACAAGGGTCACATTGGTGTGGATACCTTCGGCTGCGAGTTGTTTGACCGCCTTGAGGCCCTCAACAACCATAGGAACCTTGATGACAATGTTGGGTGCTATCTGGGCAAGCTTTCTCGCCTCGGCAAGCATCCCTTCAGCATCCAGGCTTACCACTTCCGCGCTCACCGGGCCGTCAACGACCGCGCAAATATCTGAGATGATCGTCTCAAAGGATCTGTTCTCACGGGCGATAAGGCTCGGGTTGGTGGTTACACCATCGACCATCCCCATATCCAGCCCCTGTTTGATCTCATCCAGGTTTGCGGTATCAATAAAAAATTTCATCGTTTCTCTTCTCCTCAATGTGTTGTGTAAAGGCGTAAAAAATGTTGGTGACCGACGGAGCCGGGCGTGTTCAAATGCAAGCGGGGCTTATCCCAAAACGCTCTCCAGGCCAATCTGGCGGTCACAGCTTACAAGCCATCCCGGTACTGCTTACAACACTCCTCGCTGCAAAAATAGTGCGTAGTTCCGTCAAGTTCGGCCTGAATTGCCTGCTGGCGGGGAACAAATTTCCCGCACACCGGATCCTTTTCCAGGATATCATCCCCGGCGATGCCCTGTGTCTCAGATGCCGAAGAGGACGGAGGAGTCTGTCTCCTGCTCCCGACAATAAGCCGGTAGCCAATATAGAGAAGTATCAGGATAACAACAATTCTTAGCGGTCCCATGCCTGTGCTCTTTACTGTGGTGATTACGGATGAAAGGACAAACTTTTTGCCGATATCAGCCCGTCTTCTTGTCTCTCCCAGACGGTTTTGTGGATCTCCTGCCTGTTTTCCTCCGGCTCCCGTTGCAGACGATCTGTCAGCTGTCCGAGCATTTTTTTGATGGGCTGTTTTGTTGTCGGGTGCACAAAATCAGCTGTCAGCTCCTGTAGCGGCTGCAGGACAAACATGCGGTCCTGCACCCGGGGGTGGGGCAGGGTCAGCTCGGGGGTGTTTATGACTGTATCACCATAAAAGAGGAGATCCATATCGAGCACCCTGTCCTGATAACCGTCGGCTGACGTCTCCCGTACGCGGCCCAGAGAGGCCTCTATTGTCAGCAATACCTGCAGCAGATCAACGGGGGCAAGAGCGGTCTCAATCATACCGACGGCGTTGGTAAACCAGTTGTCGCTCTGCATATCGACCGGTGAGCTCAGATACGGCGAGGAGAGCTTTTCAAGAGATATCTTCGCATGCGAGCCAAGACGCATCCAGGCGGTGCGAAGGGTCTCCCTCCCCTGACCGATATTTGACCCCAGACCAATGTAGGCGACAACTGACATGATTTTCGCTTTACAGATCCTTTAAACCAAGGACATCAAACATCGAATAGAGCCCCGGCTTTTTCTCCGCCACCCAGAAGGCTGCAGTGGCGGCTCCTTTGGCGAAATGCTCACGACTGTGGGCCTTATGGGCAAGCTCTATCCGTTCTCCCGGCCCGGCAAAGTAGACCGTATGTTCGCCTACAATATCGGCGGCCCTGATCGACTGGATGCCGATTTCCCCCGGGCTCCGCTTGCCGATCATACCATAACGCTCGTATACCCCGACCTCAGAGAGCTTCTGCCCACGCCCTTCGGCGGCCATCTCTCCGAGCTTGAGAGCGGTGCCGGAAGGGGCATCCTTTTTCTGGTTGTGATGGGACTCGATGACCTCGATATCAAAATCGTCTCCGAGTGCGGCGGCCGTTTTTTGCACCAGCTTAAAGAGGACATTGACGCAGATCGACATATTGGGGGCCTGTACGCAGGCAAAATGCCCCGTCAGCTCGGCCAGCTCGGCCAGCTCTTCTGCGCTCAGTCCGGTGGTGCCAATGACCATGGCTGTGCCGTGCGCTGCGGCACGTCTGGCAAAATCCATGGTCGCCGTATGGTGGGTAAAATCAACGATCACCTGGCCATCGGCTATAACAGATTCAAGGCTGTCACCGATGATAACACCATTTTCTCTGCCGAAGGCCAAAAGACCCGCGTCTCTGCCTATATCCGGGTGTCCGGCTGCCTCAAAGCCTGCCGCATAGACAAGCTGAGGGTGTCTTTCAACCATTTGCGCAATGTTCTGCCCCATACGGCCGGCTGCCCCGGCAATAATGACCTTTATCATAGCCTTTCTCCGTTTGAGAATTATGCCAGGCCAAGCCCGACAAGCCCCTTGCGCAGATCATTCAACTGGGCTTCTGGTATCGGGGTAATGGGCAGGCGGGGTGTGCCATCCTTGATCAGTCCCATCATCTCCAGACATTTTTTTGCCGGTGCAGGGCTTGGTACACAGAACATCAGTTTCATCATGTCGTACATGGTATAATGCAGATCCCTGGCCCTGGTGATCTCGCCGCCAAGAGCGGCCTCCATCATCTCTGCCATCCCCTTCGGGTAGACGTTTGAAATGACCGAGATAACACCGTTTCCACCGATAAAAACCGATGGCATCGAGGTGAAATCATCTCCAGACAAGACGATAAAGTCGTCGGGTGTCTTGCGCACAACTTCAGAAAACTGGGCAAGGCAGCCCTTGGCCTCCTTGATGCCAATGATACCCTCGATTTGGGCAAGACGGGCCACGGTTTCCGGCTCCATGCTGACAACGGTCCTTCCGGGAACGTTATAGAGAAACATCGGAATATCAACCTGTTCGGAGATTGCCTTAAAATGTTGATACATCCCCTCCTGACTCGGTTTATTGTAGTAGGGAACAACGGACAGCACCGCGTCGGCACCACTGTCTTTGGCGCTTTCGGTCAGCTCGATGGCCTCCAGGGTGTTGTTGGCTCCGGTTCCGGCGATAACCGGAACGCGACCGGCAACTGTTTTCACGGTGAGGTCTATGACGCGTTTGTGTTCGGCAAAGCTGATGGTGGCCGATTCCCCTGTTGTTCCGCAGGGGACAATACCGTGGGTTCCGTTACTGATCTGAAATTCGATCAGATCGATCAGCCCCTGTTCGTCCAGATGGCCGTTGATAAATGGGGTCACCAGCGCGACAATCGCTCCGTGAAATTTTTTCATCGTTTTTCCTCCCTTGTCACAATATCCTGCAGTGAGAGATCGAGGCTAGAGTAATGCCTCCGGCAGTATCTCTCCTCTGCAGACGATCCTTGTCGGGCCCTGTAGGTATACATTCCTGGCTCGAGGGCCATCCTCGAGATCGAAGGATATGGTCAATCTGTCACCGCCCGAGGTGATAACCTCGACAGGCTGCTGCATCCCTTTGAAGATTGCCGCAAACAAAGCCGAAGCAACGGCGCCGGTGCCACAGGCCTGTGTCTCATCTTCAACCCCCCGTTCATAGCTCCTCGAACGTATTCTGTTGTCGCCGAGCATCTGCACAAAGGTCGCATTGGTTCCCTTTGGCTCAAATAATTGATGAAAACGAACCGTTCTTCCCCACTTTTTTACCGGGATCTCTTCGCGTTCCACCAGGATAACGGCATGTGGAACACCGGTATTGACAAAAAAAAGTGGATATTCGGTGTCGTCAAGCCGCAGGGAGAGCCCCATTCTAAAATCCTGGGGATCGAGCATTCCCACCTTCACCACTCCCTGGTCGTTGCAGATCTCAGCCGAGATCAGGCCGGCAACTGTCTCAAACTGCATCTTTTTACCACAGATACCGTGGTTGTAGGCAAAACGCGCGGCGCAACGGGCCCCGTTGCCGCACATCTCTGCCTCTGAGCCATCCGCATTGTAAAAATTCCAGGAAAAATCAGCGGAAGCCGAGTGCTGCAGCAGGATAAGACCGTCGGCACCGATGGAATACATCCTTTTGCAGATCTCTTTTGCAAATCGAGGCTGTTGATCCTGCGGAATACCGTTGTTTCTGTTGTCGATCACCACGAAATCGTTGCCGGTTCCGTTCATTTTTTCAAAGGCGATGGGAAAATTCAAAGACATATTACCTGTACTCCTCCAAGGCTGTTGCGATACTCGGGCAAGCAAGAGAGCAGATCCTGTTTCGGGCGGAAAAAGAGTGCTGCAAACGCTGGCCGTACAGCCGTTGAAGCTGTGCGGCAGCCATTTACTCAGCTGCCGGAAACGGCGATCCGGGGCGTTTTTTCCCCAGAGCTAACGATGACTCGCAGGACGCGACTGCATACTCTCATTCGGCGGAGTAGCCCGGTCTATTGCAGAGACCGTGTAGTAGTAACGCAGACCTTCGTTTGTCTGTTTGTCGACAAAGAGCAGAATACCGGGCTTGACTTCACCGACGAGCTGAAAGTCATCCTCGTTTGACGCCCTGCGATAGATGCGATAACCGCCAAGATCGGCATCGTCAACCTCTGTCCAGAAGATCTTTTTGCCTGCGGCGGTTTCGACGACAGAAACCCCGCTTGGGATTGCCGGCGGGCTCATATCTCTGGGTACGGCAGCTATTGCCTCTGAGATGAGTCCCTCAACCATTTCCCCAGCCTCAGATACCAGGGCTCGTACCGCATATCGATAGCGAACGCCGTTTTTCACCTGCCTGTCGGTAAAGGCCGGCGTCGACACAGGCTCGCCGAGCCTGGTCAGCGTTCCATCTCCGAGCCCGCGCAGTACCTGATAGACAACCGGTTTATCCGTTGTCTTGCCGCTGGTCAGGCCGGTTACCGGCTGCCAGGCAAGATCAATACGCCCATCGCCAAGTGTAACCTCAAGTCCCGTCGGCGCCAAAGCCGGGGCAGACCAGACAAAACTGACAATGTTCGAGTCGGCGCTTGCTGCAAGCCAGCTGGTCCGGCTTTTTACCTTGTAAAAGTATTTTACATTCGGCTGCAGTGAACGGAGAAGGTACTCGGCTTTCTTTCTGACTTTTCCATCGAAGACAGCCCCTGCTTCGACGCTCAGTGGCTTGCCAAAGGGGATGGGGCAGGTTCCGCAATAGGACTTTATCGGCACCTCGGCAAGGTAGAGTTCAAACGAGGATATGCTGTCGATAGCATCTCCCTGCACGGTTTTGACCGGGTAGGACCAGCTCAGGCGTCCACCGTCTTTGGTTGCGGTAAAGGAGAGATCAGAGATTGCAAGGGGTACAACCGTGTCCGGAGCAACGGGCATATCCTTGTACCCGCAGCCTGTCAACACGAAGGAAACAGCCAATACACATACAATCGCTCTGCGTCTTATATCCATTCTCTTCATCAGATAATCCCCAAATTTTTCTCAGCGGCGGCAACGGCCTCCTCGACCCTTGCCAGCCCAGTTCCACCGGTGGTCGTACGACTGTTCACCGAGCCCTCAACATCGAGAACAGCATACACATTTTTGTCAATTTTTTCGGAAAAACCGGTTAGTTCCTCGATGCTCAGCTCAGCGAGCTCTTTGTTGTTCTCCAGACAGTATACCACCGCTTTGCCGACTATGCCATGTGCTTCTCTGAAGGGCACCTTCTTGAGAACCAGATAATCGGCCAGATCGGTCGCCGTCATACAACCGGAGTTGGCGGCCTTTGCCATGTTTTCTGTTTGAAAGGTAATATTTCCGAGCAGCTCTGTGATCACCGACAATGAGGCGCTGAGGGTATCTGCGGTATCATACAGGGGTTCCTGACTCTCTTGCAAATCCCTGTTGTAGGTAAAGGGCAGGCCTTTTACCTGGGTCAGCAGGGAGATGAGATTGCCGACCACCCGACCGCTTTTTCCCCGCACCAACTCCGGGATATCCGGATTCTTTTTTTGCGGCATGATCGAGGAGCCTGTACAGAACCTGTCGGCGATCGAGATAAAGGCAAACTCCTGACTCGACCAGAGGACCAGCTCCTCGGAAAGCCTTGAGAGATGGAGCTGAATCATCGCACAGACCGAGAGAAACTCGATCGCAAAGTCTCTGTCTCCGGCGGTATCCATCGAATTTGCGGTAACACCATCAAAACCGAGCAGGGAGGCGGTCATCTCCCTGTCGAGCGGCAGCCCGCTTCCGGCCATCGCGGCACAGCCGAGCGGCGAGAGGTTGAGCCGCTTGCGGCAGTCTGCCATACGCTGGCAATCACGGCCAAAGATCTCGTAATAGGCCAGCATATGATGGGCAATCTGCACCGGTTGCGCCCTTTGCAGATGGGTATAGCCCGGCATGATATGGCCGAGATATCTGCGGGCAAGAACGACAAAGGCCCTTCTCGTCCCGTTGAGTAAATCGGAAAGCAGGTCGCATTGATCGCGAACGTACATCTTCAGATCAAGCGCCACCTGGTCGTTACGGGAACGACCGCTGTGCAACCTGGCCCCCGTTGGCCCGATACGTTCGATAAGGGCCTTTTCGATGTTCATATGCACGTCTTCCAGCTCCGGTCGGAAGACAAACTGGCCCTCGTCAATCTCCTTTTCGATGTCACTGAGGCCCCCGACAACAGCCTGCAGCTCATCTTTGGTTAACAGGCCCTGGGAGTGCAGCATAGTCGCATGGGCCTTGCTGCCGGCGATATCGTATTTGTACAGGCGGCTGTCGTAGTGTATCGAGGCGCTGAAGGCCTCGACGGAGGCAGCAGTTCCTTCGCCAAACCGCCCACCCCACATCTTTTGAGAAGGCCCCTCTGCTTTTCTGCTCATCGCTGTCTCTCCTCTATCTGGTAAAACGATCCTGCAGGGCGTTGATCTTTAATCTCAGGCCGTTCAGGCGGATAAAGCCGGTGGCATCGGCCTGATCGTAGACCTGATCCTCTTCGAAGGTGGCAAAATCCTGCTGGTACAGAGACTGCTCAGATTTGCGCCCTACCGGAATGCAGTTGCCCTTGTACAGTTTCAGACGGACAGTCCCGTTGACCACGGTCTGGGTCTGATCCATGGTGGCCTGAAGCAGCTCGCGCTCGGGAGAGAACCAGAAGCCGTTATAGACCAGCCGTGAATACTGGGGTACCAGAGAATCACGCAGGGCCAGGACCTCCCGATCCAGGGTGATACTCTCCAGATCCCGGTGCGCGATGCGCAGCAGGGTGCCGCCGGGTGTCTCGTAAACCCCCCGGGCCTTCATGCCCACATAGCGGTTCTCGACCATATCAAGCCGGCCTATGCCGTTGGCTCCGGCCAGTTCGTTGAGGCGTTGGAACAGCGGCAGCGCTTCCATCTCGACGCCGTCCAGGGCCACCGGATTGCCGGCCCTGAAATCAATTTCGAGATAGGTGGCAAGGTCCGGTGCCTGTTCCGGAGAGACCGTGAACTTAAACATTTCAGGGTCCGGCTCGTTCCAGGGATCTTCAAGGAGCCCGCCTTCGAAACTGATATGCAGCAGATTTTCATCGCAGCTGTAAGGGTTTTTCTTGGTTACCGGCACCGGTATATTGTTGTCTCTTGCGAACTGTTCGAGCCTGCTTCTTGAGTTGAGGTCCCAGATCCTCCAGGGGGCAATAATTTGCAGATCCGAAGAGAGGCCGATATAGCCGAGCTCAAAACGAACCTGGTCGTTACCCTTGCCTGTTGCCCCGTGACTCACCGCGTCAGCGCCTTCCTGCCTTGCGATGCGGACCTGCTCCTTGGCGATCAGTGGTCTGGCAAGTGAGGTTCCCAAAAGATAGGAACCTTCATAGATTGCATTCGCCCGGAAGGCCGGGAAGATATACTCCTCGACAAACTCCTTTTGCAGATCGGAAATGATCACCTTGCTGGCTCCGGTGGCAAGGCCCTTGGCCCGTACCGCCTCCCAGTCCTCTTTTTGACCAATATTGGCGGAGTAGGCGATGACCGGGCAGTCGTACTCCTTTTCCAGCCATTTGAGGATAACGGAGGTATCAAGCCCCCCCGAGTAGGCAAGCACAATTTTTTTTACACTCATAACAAACCCTTACTAGAAAATTAACAAACAGAGGAAAAAGACAGATGTCGCTACCCCAGCGTAAGAACGCTCAGCAGGTCGGCAAGTTCGTCGATCAAGGAGTCAATCTGTGCTGTGGTTACGATCAGCGGCGGTGCAAAGCGCAAAACAGCATTACCGGCAAAGTTCAGCAAATAGCCGCGTTCGAGCATCGCAGAAACAATCTCCGGGCCCTGGCAGGCAGCCTTTTCTGTGAGGACGGCACCAACGAGCAGACCCATCCCCCGGCAGCCGGCAAGCCAGTCGGGAAAGCGAAAGGACAACTCGTCAAGCTTTTTCCTGAAATAGGCGCCCTTGCTGCTGACCTCTGCCAGAAAACCCTCCTTGAGCAACTCCTCTACCGTGGCAACAGCCGCAGCGCAGGCAACCGGGTTCCCGCCAAATGTTGAACCATGTGTTCCCGGGGCAAAGGCCTTTGCGATCTCGTTTCTGGTGGCCAGGGCCCCGATGGGCAGCCCGTTGCCCAGGGCCTTGGCCAGGGTCATGATGTCCGGAACCACGTCCAGTTGTTCGTGGGCAAAGAGACTGCCGGTCCGGCCGATGCCGGTCTGGATTTCATCGAAGATCAAAAGCAGGCCGTGTCTGTCGCATAGACTTCTTATACCGTGCAGGTAGTCCTTGTCCAGCGGTCGGACGCCGCCCTCTCCCTGCAGCGGTTCGCATAAGACCGCGCAGGTGGTCTCATCGATCATCGCCTCCAGGGCCGCCAGATCGGCAAAAGGCGCATAACAGAACCCCTCCGGCAGAGGTGCAAAACCCTTGTGGATCTTGGTCTGTCCGGTCGCCGTGAGTGTGGCAAGGGTCCTGCCGTGGAAGGAGCCTGCAAGGCTGATAATCTTGTAACGTTCCGGTGGTGCAGAGATCCTGGCTAGCTTTATTGCCGCCTCGTTTGCCTCTGCGCCGCTGTTGCAAAAGAAGACTTTTTCGGCAAAACTGTTCGCGCAAATCAACTCGGCCAGCTCTATCTGTGGCCTCGTGTAGTAGAGGTTGGAGACATGGACCAGTTTCCGTGCCTGGGAGGATATGGCCTCGGTCACCCGAGGATGGTTGTGGCCAAGGGCACAGACCGCTATCCCTGAGAGAAAATCCAGATACCGACGGCCATCGGCATCGCTGAGATAGCAGCCGGAACCGCTGACCATTGCCACCGGATATCTGCTGTAACAACCGACAAGAACGGCGTCACCTCTCTTTTTCAACGACTCGTTATCATTCATTTTCAGACAATCTCCGTCCCTACGCCTTCTTTGGTAAACATCTCGAGCAGTATCGCATGCTCTACCCGGCCATCGACGATATAGGTCTTGGCAACGCCATGTCGGATGGCCTCCCGACAACAGTTGACCTTCGGGATCATCCCGCCGGATATCGTACCATTCTGCATAAGGGTATCAATTTCTTCTCCGTTTATCGAAGAGAGCAGTTCCCCCTCCTGGTTTTTTACACCCGGAACATCGGTCAACAGGATCAACTTTTCAGCGGACAGGGCACCGGCAACAGCACCGGCAACCAGATCGGCATTGATGTTGAAGGCCCTGCCGTCCTCTCCGACCCCCACCGGAGCGATAACCGGGATAAACTCTCTGGACTGCAGGCTCTCGATGACCCCGATGTTTACCTCGGTGACCTGGCCGACACGGCCGAGGTCTATAAGCTCGGATGGTGACTGGTCGAGACTGAGCGCGGTCTTTTTGCTGCTTATCTGCAGCTTTTCAGCACAGACAAGGTCTCCATCACGGCCGGAAAGACCGACGGCCTTGCCGCCACAGTGATTTATCAAACCGACGATCTCTTTATTGACCTTGCCGACCAGAACCATCTCGACAACATCCATGGTCGCTCCGTCGGTAACCCGCATTCCATCGATATAGCTGGGTTTTATATCCAGCTTGTCGAGCAGGATATTTATCTGTGGTCCGCCGCCATGCACGATAACGGGGTTGATTCCAACCTGTTTGAGCAGGATGACGTCAAGGGCAAACTGTTTTTTCAGATGCTCGTCGACCATGGCATGGCCGCCGTATTTGATCACCACCGTGCTCTGCCTGAACTGCTGCATATAGGGCAGGGCGTCAACGAGGACCTTGGCTTTTGCGATACTCTCTTGAACGGTTTTACTCATTTTTTACCCTTGATAGACCGATGACTCCTTATGATGGAATGGAAAAAAGGTGGACAGACGACTCTTTCAAGCCATGGAGAGGCATTGTAATTGGTCATCTGATGGAAGTAAAGTGAGGATCTGCAATTATTCGATTTTTCGTTTAAGTTTAATATCTGCAGTGGATCGTAGGCCTTCTACGGCAAAATATAAACGATTTTGCAGCGATTCGCAAAATGTGTCAGTACGGCAACAGAGCCGGGTTTACTTTACTTTTGTCTCTTCTTGCGCTACATTGGCGGACGTCTGTTGCCCTGAGAAACAGCGTTGATCGCTCAACTTCAAGGGCAAACACTAAGATGCCCAGACTCCTCTTTTATCAGGTGTTGATATGCGACGAGATACAACTCTTTTCTCTTACTTCTCAGTGGCCATAACCACGGCCGTTGTTCTCTTGTGCGTAAGCATTGCTACAGCCAAGGAGGCATCCCCCATCCATATCCAGGCCGATCGTATGATCTCTGGAGGAAAGTCTCAAACGGTTGTTTTTACTGGTGATGTGGATGCAAAACAGGATGACGTCCGTATTCGATCCGACAAGATGACGGTTTTTTATGGGGCAAAGGAGAGAAAGAATGAAAAATCGGCGGACAAAAAGGTTGCGAAAGAAGTGCAAAAACTTATCTGCGAGGGAAACGTCGAAGTCTCAAGAGCCGAATGGCTTGGGACTTCGCAAAAAATGATCTATCTCGCCAAAGAGAGGCAGGTGTTACTGACAGGAGATGCCAAGGCCTGGCAGGACCAGAATATGGTCAGCGGTGATAAAATTATTTATTATCTGGACGAGGGGCGATCAGAAGTGGTTGGCAGCACAGCGGCAACAGGAACCAAAAAAGATGGTTCGTCGAGGGTTTCGGTAACCATTCTCCAGAACTGACGAGGACAGCAGACCTATGGCGCTGCTTGAGACACGCAATATACAGAAACGCTACGGTTCGAGAACCGTCGTCAACGATGTGAATCTTCAGGTCGAGACCGGCGCAGTGGTCGGTCTTCTTGGTCCCAACGGAGCAGGTAAAACCACGACCTTTTACTCGATAGCCGGATTCATCCATCCGAACCAGGGGAATATTATTCTCTCAGGAGAGGTGATTACCCATCTTCCTATCTATAAACGGGCGCTCAAGGGGATAACCTATCTGGCCCAGGAGCCCTCTGTTTTCAAGAAACTCACCGTCGAAGAGAATGTTCGTATTATCCTTGAACCGCTGGGTGTCCCCGAGAGGGAGATCGAACAAAGGATTGATGAACTTCTCTTCGATCTTGGTATAGAACATCTGCGGAGAAACAAGGGATATGCCCTCTCAGGTGGAGAGCGTCGGCGTGTGGAGATTATGCGGGCCCTTGCTACACGACCGCAGTTCATTCTTCTTGACGAGCCCTTTGCCGGGATTGATCCGCTGGCCGTAGGCGATCTGCAAAAGTTGATCTACAGCCTCAAAGAGAAGCAACTGGGGATACTTATATCGGACCATAACGTCAGGGAGACCCTGCAGGTCTGTGATTTCGCCTATATCTTGAATTCCGGCGAGGTCCTGACCAGCGGTGTCGCGGCCGATATTATCGAGAGCGAGGTAGCCAGAAAAATGTACCTCGGTGAAAATTTTCATATGTAGCGAATATGGCTCTCGAACTCAGACAGCAGCTCAAGCTTTCGCAGAAACTGGTGATGACCCAGCAGCTGCGTCAGGCCATACAACTGTTGCAGCTCAACAGGCTTGAACTCTCGAGCGCTCTACGCGATGAAATAGAAAAAAATCCAGCGCTTGAAGAAGATTTTTCGACCGATGAATCCTCTTTCGAGGAGCCAAACCCCCTCTCCACAACAGACGAAGGGCTCCGACAGACGGCCGAGCCGGAGATCACCGAAGGGGTCTCTATTCAGGATACGATGGACACAATCAATTGGCAGGATTATGCCAATAATTTTGACAGTAACTTTTCCTTTTCCAGGGAGACCCCACCCGCTGATGCGCCATCCCAGTTCGATTTTATATCCGAAAAACCAGGCCTGACGGCATATCTCCACTGGCAGCTGTCACATTGTGATCTCAGCGAAGAAGAGAGAGAAACAGCCACCTACGTTATCGGCAATCTCAATCGTTACGGCTTTCTTGAGGTGGGGATCGAACAGATTACAGAACATACAGGCTGCAGTCATGACGATGCAGACTATATTATCGAGGTGATACAGGAACTTGATCCACCGGGGATCTGTGCCAGAGATGTCAGCGAGTCCCTCTACCTGCAGCTTGAGAGACGGGGCGAGCAAAACAGCCTGGCGGCAACTATTGTCAAAGAGCATCTGCCTCTGCTTGAGACACGCAATCTCAAGGAGCTGGCCCGGGTTACCGGGAAGAAAAAGCCGGAACTGGAAAGGGCTATCCAGCATATTGTAGCCGAGCTTACACCGTTCCCGGGTTTGCCCTATAACAATGATGATACCAGTTATATAGCTCCAGATGTTTATGTCAGGCTGATTGACGGTGAATATGTCATCCAGTTGAACGATGAAGATCTGCCAAGACTGAAATTATCCTCAGAATATCAGGCGCTGCTCAACGATGACAGGCCTCTGAGCAAGGAGTCACGCCAGTACCTTTCCTCAAAACTGAAGAACGCGGATTGGTTTATAAAATCATTGTATCAGCGGCAGCGTACCATCTACAGGGTGATGGAGTCAATTTTGCGTTTTCAGTACGAGTTCTTTGAAAAGGGCCCTGAATACCTCAAACCGCTTGTTCTCAAGGATGTGGCCGAGGATCTGGAACTGCACGAGTCAACGATAAGTCGTGTTACCTCAAATAAATACGCCCACACCCCTCAGGGGATATATGAGCTGAAGTATTTTTTCTCAACGGCCATACCCTGTGGGGGCGGTTCTTCGCTGGCCTCTGAATCGATCAAGACCATGATCGGCAAAATGATCAGGGAGGAAGAGAAGACCTCACCGCTCAGCGACAAGGCAATTTCGGAAATGCTGGCCGCACAAGATATACAAATTGCCAGAAGGACCGTTGCCAAGTACAGGGAACAGCTCAAGATACTGCCTGCAAAGCATCGGCGACACAAGCGATAAAGATAAAGGGCCATTCGTCCGGCCTGGTGGCTGAGGCGAAACCTCAGAGAAGACAAGGAAAACGACAAAGGCCCCCTCAACGAGGGGGCCTTTTTTGTTTGTTCGAAATCAGAACGAACTGTGAAGATAAAAACAAAAAATGTATCAGCAAGCCGGGCTAGCCCGGATATTTCATCAGTTCAGGCGGTGTCAGGTTCGAAGTTTTTTGCATTACGTAAGAGTAAACTCTATTTACTGCAAAAAGACTGAAGAAGAATGAAATATCCGGGCTAGAGCAATGCCAGGAGCACACCGGCTGCAACAGCAGAGCCGATAACTCCGGAAACATTGGCGCCCATCGCATGCATAATCAGGTGATTCTGCGGATTTGCCTCAAGCCCGACCTTGTTGACCACCCGTGCCGCCATTGGTACGGCCGAGACACCGGCTGCGCCAATAAGCGGGTTAATCGGCGATTTGCTCAGCTTGTTCATCAATTTTGCGAGCAATACTCCGGCCGCGGTGCCGATACAAAAGGCAATCATGCCCAGGGCAAGGATCCCCAGGGTCTCGACGTTGAGAAACTTATCGGCAGAGAGTTTTGAGCCGACACCGAGACCAAGAAAAATGGTCACCGTGTACATCAGGCTTCCCTTGATGGTATCGGTCAGCCTGTTGATTACGCCGCACTCCTTTGCCAGATTACCGAGCATAAACATACCAATCAACGGTGCCGCCGAGGGCAGCAGGGTTATACAGATACCGAGGACCAGAAGCGGCAGTATAATCTTTTCCAGCTTGGAGACATGCCGCATCTGCACCATCTTGATCTGTCGCTCCTCTTCGGTGGTCAGCCATTTCATAATCGGCGGCTGGATCAGCGGTACCAGTGCCATATATGAGTAGGCGGCAATTGCAATGGAGCCTAAAAGACGGGGAGAGAGCTGACTGGAGAGAAAGATGGCCGTCGGGCCGTCAGCGCCGCCGATGATACCGATTGCCGCAGCATCGGCCAGAGAAAAATTAATCCCCGGAATCATATCCGACAGCGCCAGAGCACCCAGAAGCGTGGTAAAAATGCCAAACTGGGCGGCACCACCGAGCAGGATGGTCTTGGGATTGGCAATCATCGGTCCAAAGTCGGTCAACGCCCCGACCCCCATAAAGATAATCAGCGGAAAGACCCCGGTGGTGATTCCAACCTCATAGATATAGTAGAGGATGCCTCCCGGCTCGGCTATTCCTGCAAGGGGAATGTTCGAGAGGATTGCCCCGAATCCGATCGGAACCAGCAACAGTGGTTCAAAATTTCTGAATATCCCCAGATAGAGGAGAACCAGACCGACAAAGATCATCAGGACCCTGCCAATGCCCACGGTCCAGTCCTTTGTCAGCTGTCCGTTGACAATGCCGTAGAGCCCGGTGGTCTTGTAGAGGTTCTGCAGAAGTTTGGAAAAAGAAGGAAGAGCGGCATCCCCTTTGGCGACTGGTTTTTCGGCAATGATCTCCATAGCCTGTATCTGGCCGACGGTGGCGTCTTTCTCAAGCCGCTGATAGGCAGCGATGTCAAGTGAGCGCAGCTGACCGGACATCCCCGCGCGCAGAACGATGACTGTTCCGTCATCGGCCTTTAAGGTTGCGATTTCGTCTCCGCTATAGACATAGTCTCCAGTTTCAACAAGGATCCGTTTCACTACGGCATCGGCAGGCGAGACAATCGCCACGGTCTCCTTTTTCTCTTGTGCAAGTGAGGCCCAGGGAACAAGCAAGGCAAGCACAACAGCCACGAAAATTCTTATTTTCATAATACTATCCCGATAGGAGTAATGCCCCTCCAGAGGGGGAGGGGCGGCATTAAAAAACCCGTTAGCCAATGGTGAACAGGAGATCAGAGGTCTGGACAGTGTCACCTGCCTGAACGTGGATGGCGAGTACCTTCCCGGCACACGGTGATTTCACCTCGGACTCCATTTTCATCGCCTCCATTACCACAAGAGGCTGATCGACGGCTACGGTGCTGCCCACCTCGGTCAGGATTTTGATGATATTCCCTGGGGTAGGTGCCTCAACACTTGTTCCTTCAACCGCTTCAGGCTCGGGTGCCGCTGCAGCGGCGGCAGGGGCTGCCTGCACTCCTCCAGCATCGGAAACCGTTACATTGTAAGGCTTGCTGTTGACAGTGATGGTGTAATTTCGCTGCCCAATGGCTGCCGGAGCGGCAGCCGCGACTGCCTTTTTGGCTGCCGGTTTTTCTTTTGCCGCCGGCTCGTCTGTCACCTTGCGGATATTGGTCGATGCCTTGCCGAGCAGGAAGTCGAGCCCTTTTTGCTCACAACTGGCGATGATGAAAATATTTTCATCGTTAACCGGCAGATTGTTTTCTTCGAGGATCTTTGTTGCTTTGGGGATTCCAGGTTCAAGGATATCCAGAGGATCTTCGGTAAATATCGGTTTTTCAAGCTGCTCTGAGGCGATCTTGATAATCTCGGGATCGGCGGGGACCGGGGTACGTCCGAAATAGCCGAGTACCATGTTGCCGTAGTTGGGATTGATCTTCTTCCATTTCCCCTGGGTCACGTTGAGATAGGCCTGCTGGAAGTAGAACTGCGAAACAGGCGTAACCGAGGTTCCAAAACCTCCCCTGGCCACAACCTCTGACATCTCCCTGATAACCTCACCGTAGAGGTGCAGGGTTCCGGTATCCCGCATCATCATGGTGTTTGCGGTAAGGGCACCGCCGGGCATCGGAGACAGGGTCACCTTCGGTGAGACCATCTTGGCCTCGGGCGGGAAGAAATAATCCTTCATTGCCTCTTCAAAGGCATCCGAGGCGACAACGATCTTTTCATAGTCGAGATCCAGCGTATAATCGGTTCCCTTCATCGCATGCATCATCGAGAGTATATCCGGCTGACAGGTCCCGCCACTGACCGGCGATTTGGCAAGGTCGATACCGTCCGCTCCACCCTCTACAGCGGCCATATTCTGTGAAATACCGAGCCCTGCCGTATCATGGGTGTGGAACCAGAGAATGGTATCGGCCGAGACCAGCTTTCTTGCCGCCTTCAGGGTCTCATAGACCTTTTTCGGTGTCGAGGTTCCTGAAGCGTCCTTGAAACATATCGAGTGAAAAGGAATATCCGCATCCAGGATCTGTTTGAGACGATCCATATAAAACTCGGCATCATGGGCGCCTGAGCAGCCCGGTGGAAGCTCCATCATCGAGACGACGACCTGGTGATTGAGTCCGTGATGGGCAATACGCTCACCTGAATACTCAAGGTTCCGTACATCGTTGAGCGCATCAAAATTGCGGATGGTCGTCATTCCGTGCTTTTTAAACATCTTTGCATGGAGATCAATAATATCCCTCGGACATTGGCTGAGTGCAACAACATTGATACCACGGGCGAGTGTCTGCAGGGCGACATCGGGGCCGACCTCTGTGCGGAATCTATCCATCATATCAAAGGCAGACTCCCCGCAGTAGAAGAAAAGACTCTGAAAACGAGCACCACCACCGGCCTCGATGTTGTTGATACCTGCATCGACTGATGCCTTTACAGCGGGCATAAAGTCATCTGTTAAAACCCGGGCGCCGAAAACAGATTGAAATCCGTCTCTGAAAGACGTGTCCATGAATTGAATAACTTTTTTACTCACCGTCTTGATCTCCTCGTATAAGTTATTTGGTAAAGACTACCTGGATACCTACCGGCTTCTATGAATGTTTCTTTGCAAAAATAACCTCGATGCAGAGAATTCCTTGTTCAAAAACGGCTACAGACCACAGAAAAAGAGATGGCCCTGAAGGGAGACCTCCCTGATTTTTCCGGCGACATGTCCAGAGGCTGCTTGCTGTCGACGGAACAGACTATGCCCGTGCAAATCTTTCAGCCTCATATGCGGCAACGGCAGCTGCGATGACCGCAATATCATCGTCTGCACCTGCGGCGGCAAGGCGTGCTTCACGCCGTTGCTGTTCGCGCATTTTACGTTCATTTTCTATCTGGGCGAGTTCCTTGGCGGTCTCTCCTCTTGTGAGATATGCCGCCAGATGAATAAAGAGGATCATCAGAGAGAGAAACAGCATAACGGTTGTCATGCCCAGAATTAAAAGTTTTACACCTTCAAAAATCATTGTATTTCCCCCTCTGTGTTATGATGGCCGGTTCGAATAATACAGCCCTCTCTCAGGTAAAGATCGGAACAAGACAACAGCAAAACAGAACCGCCGTTGTACGAACAACAGCGGACCCAGACTCCCGAAGATGAGCAAAATAACACGAAAACGGGAGCTTTGCAAACACTAACCAGAAGAAGAGATCACTCTCCGGCCGCCCGCAAGACAGCTGGATAACCACAGGCAAGGATATTGGGGGCAGGTCTCGGAGAAAAGAGATATCTGCTCTGGTGCACAACAGGTGAGGCCTTCCGGCAGCCCTGCGAAACCGGATAATCAGATCTCTTTGTCGATTATATGACCTCCCGCCCCTTACTCCTCATAGATGGCATACTTTGTTTCATGACCAAGGAGTACGTCGATTTCGTTTTGTATTGAGGCCCGTTCCTGGTTGTTGAGCCAGGCGTTCCAGTCCTCCAGAGATCGCCAGGAGGAGATCACCAGGCTTTCATTTTCTTTGTCAATTCTTTTCAGGGATTCTCCGTAGATGTACCCTGGCTGATTCAGCGTAAGAGCACGAAGTTTTTTGAGGAGAACACTGAGTGCCAACACATTTTCCTCGCTGACGCGTCGCTTGATAACTATTTTTACAGTCATAGAGAACTCCTTTTTTGCGGGACATGGATACGTTGCTCGAACCGATACGGCAGTAGAGTCTGGCGAGCCGTACGACCATGACTATTTGAGGAAAAAACAAAAAAGGTTCTTCCTGAAAAAAAACCAGAAAAACCCAAGACCAATGAACCGTGCTGTCATAGAAGCAACAACATCTTCTTCAAGTATAACAGGCGGAAGTGAAAGGGTAAAGTCTTGTTTTTCTGCTCTGCAGCCGGACGCTTTATGGTCGTGGCGTTGCATGCACTCTCTGCGGATGAAACCGCTGAAGAGGCAGATACCGGAGCCGCTGGGGCTTGATGAATGCGGTTGCTATACTGGCAGCAGTGTTTTCGTGCAGAACTGAAGAAAATAGGCTATTATGCCAGCCCCTGCGTTGGCAGAGTCCTGTTGAGGAAAAGCGCTGGCAGGGGATTTGTCTTTGATGGCGCCGTTGGCGTTTTGCAGAGAAAAGATTCTCTGTCGATGGGCAGAGCCCGGAAACTGTTCGAGCCGATCGGTAGATTGTAACAATCATAGGGACAAAATGAACAAGGCAACCATTCCCCTCGAAGAAAGAGTTATTGTCGCCCTTGATGTAGAGGATCCCAGACAGGCCCAGACGCTGGTCAGACAATGCGAGTCGCATACCCGGTATTTCAAGGTCGGCCTGCAGCTGTTTCTGGCCAGCTGGTTTGAGATTGTCGACTGGCTTGTTGCGCGCGGGCACAAGGTGATGCTGGATCTCAAGTTCTTTGATATTCCCGAAACCGTGAAGCTGGCCATCGAAGAGGTCAATAAGCGTGACGTGAATCTGGTGACCATCCACGGCAATGACCCGATCATACGGGCTGCGGTCAGCGTAAAAAAAGAGGTACAGCTGTTGGCGGTGACGGTTCTGACCAGCTTTGGCGAAGAGGATATGCGTGCCATGGGAATGACGCAATCGATAGAGGATCTTGTTGCCTTCCGGGCGCAACGGGCGTTGGAGCTTGGCTGTGACGGGATCGTCTCTTCCGGGCTTGAGGCGCAACGGATGCGTTCTGCCCTCGGCGACAAGATGCTGATTGTCACCCCGGGGATCAGGCCTGGCGCGAATATCGGTACAACAGGCGATGATCAGAAACGTGTCGTAAGCGCCGGGGCGGCGGTGGCAAATGGCGCCAGCCACGTTGTGGTTGGACGCCCGATCATCAAGGCAGAAGATCCGGCGAAGGTTCTGGGAGAGATGCAACAGGAAATCGCCGCAGTCCTCCAGCATAAATGAAACCGGCACCAGATTATGAATCTCTTTACCATCGCCAATGTCTTTGGAACACTGCTCATTGTAACCGGCACATCGATGCTTGTTCCGGTTGCCTGTTCTCTGTGTTACAATGAAGATGACCTGTACGCGCTGTTGATATCGGCACTTGTCATCATTGTTGCAGGACTGCCCCTCAAAAGGCTTTTTCGCAATAACAATCAGCTGGAGATCCGAGACGGCCTGTTCATTGCCTTTTTTGGCTGGATCCTTATCTCCGCAGTATCAACCCTGCCCTTTCTGATACATGGCTCTATCCCTTCTTTTACCAATGCCTTTTTCGAGATGATGTCCGGTTATACCACAACCGGAGCCTCCATTCTTGAGGATATAGAGAGCCTGCCCCACGGCCTGCTTTTTTGGCGCAGCCAAACCCATCTCCTTGGCGGCATGGGCTTTTTAACCCTGACGCTTCTTTTTTTACCCCATGGCATGGGTTCGGTACGGGTCTTTCGGGCTGAGTCAAGCCCTGGGCAGGTGATAACAAAGGATAAATTTAAGCCGAGAAATAAAGATACCCTCCTCTGGCTGTGGTCGATCTATCTGCTGCTCAACGCCATCCAGGCCCTGTTGCTCTCTCTCCACGGGATGTCGGTCTTTGACGCTGTCTGTCATGCCTTCGGTACGGTCTCCACCTCCGGCTATTCGACGAGAAACGCCTCCGTGGGTGCCTTTGACAGTGCCTACGTTGACTGGGTTACAATTGTTTTTATGTTCCTTGGCGGTGTAACCTTCGTACTGTTTTATCAGATCGCAAAAGGCGATTGGACCCAGGTTCTTGAAAATACCGAGTTTCGCTGGTATATCGGTTTTACCCTGTTCTTTTGTCTCTCGATAACGTTGATCCTCTACTACGACAGCGTTTACAACGGGTTCTGGGACTGTCTGCGTTTTGCCACCTTTCAGGTGGTCTCTATTCTGACGACCACCGGTTTTACCACGACAGACTACGAACTCTGGCCCCAGGCGACACAGATGTTTCTCTTTGTCGTCTGCTTTATCGGGGCCTGCGCCGGTTCGACCACCAGCGGGATCAAGGTTGTCCACTATGTGGTTATTCTGAAGTATATGTACGCCTCGATCAAAAGAATCTTTCTGCAGCCGATGTCGGTGACCACCCTGCGTATCAACAACCGCCCTGTGGATGCCTCTATCATCGATCTCTCCGTCTGTTACTTCATCGTTAATATCCTGCTGGTTCTTGTCGGTGGCTGTGTGATTATTCTGCTCGAGGATACTGACTATTCCTCTGCAATAAGCGCAATTATCGCGACGCTGATGAATATCGGCCCGGGCTTTGGCGATGTGGGCCCCAGCCATAACTACAATTTTTTCAGCGATACCAGTAAATGGTTTCTTTCCTGGAATATGCTGGTAGGACGGCTGGAGATGTTCTCTGCGTTGGTTATCTTCTTCCCGGCCTTCTGGAAAAAATAGCGGTCAGATCATCTTTGCAACAGGTCATGTCGGTACCCGACATAGCCCGATATTGGTAGGTTTCGGCCCCAATGTGCTGGACTCCTGGAACAATATTGTCTACGCTCAATCCATGGAAAAAATCTTTCCTGCGGTAATGCAGGTAAATACATTCTCTATGGAGGGATATATGAAACGGGTAAGTTTGGTTATTCTTGTGTTGGCCATCGGTTTGAGTTCTTGTACCGGTCTTGATACCAACCAGAAACAGGGCACGGCCATAGGGGCCGGTGTAGGTGCCGGAGTCGGTGCGGCACTTGGCCAGGCCATTGGCCGGGATTCTGAATCGACGATGATCGGGGCAGGAATTGGTGCTGTACTCGGGGGCGTTGCCGGCAACCAGATTGGACTCTATATGGACAATCAGGAACAGGAGCTTCGCAACGTTATGGCCCGCTCTGAAGCGGCCAGTATCCAGCGCAGTCAGGATGTCCTGATCGCCACCTTCAAGGGTGAGACATTTTTCGAATATGACTCAAGTACCCTCCTGCCCGGAGGATACAATGATGTCGTTCGAATGGCCTCTATACTTGTTAAATATCCAGAGACCCAGATCGAAGTGGGTGGTCATACCGATTCCAGAGGATCAGAACAGTATAACCAGCAGCTCTCGCTGCGTCGTGCGCAGGCGGTTGAAAGGGTTCTCATCCAACAGGGGGTGGCCCCCGGCAGGATAAGGGCTGTCGGTTATGGTAAAAGTCGTCCTGTCTCCTCAAGTCATGCGATGAACAGGAGAGTCGAGGTGGTGATTATCCCAAGGCCCGTTCACCAGAATTTCTGATGCATGTCTATTGTCTTGCGAAGCCTCGGGTTGAATACCCCGCTGCTTGCGGCGGGGTAGGGTATCTTTTATCTGTATGATCTATTGTGCGTAGAGAGATGTTGCAAAAGAGAAGCGTTTGTAAAGAAATATTCGCATTTTTTGAGGGAATATGGCAAGTTGCTTCTGAAGGGAAAAAGCAACAATCTCCGCAGCTGTGCCGGTGTGGTTCTTAAGGGGTTGGCTCTTTGGCTGGAGCTGCTGTATCGGCTGAAACGACCTAACTCCTGATTCCTCATGTGAAGGTGCAGAAGGTCGCCCCCAAATGATGTAATGCCGTACTCTTCCTTTGCTTTTTTCCCACCCCTGTTCTCTCCGGTATGCCTGGTTCTGTCTACATGCTGGAGAATGTCCGTAAGAAGACAGATGTCGTCCTTGTCGATGTTGTGTTTCTCAAACGTTGGAGGGGTATTGCGCTTCACTCAGGGAGTGCCTGTGTGCTCGTTGTGTTCATTGTAAATGATATGGAGGTATCTATGAAGATTCGTTTCTTGTCGGTTCTGTTCATGGCTGTGTTTGCGACCACCTTCGCTACTGAATGTATCGCTGCCTATAAAAAAGAGTACAAAATGAGTGTGGTTGTTGGTCCTAAACTGCCCTGGGGGCAGGGAGCGATTGATTTTGCGAATCTTGTTCGAGAACGGACGGACGGGCGTATCAATATCAAGGTGTATACATCTTCATCGTTGATGGCGGGCAAACAAACCAATGAATTTTTACTGCATCGGCGTGGCGTAGCCGACTTCTGCCTTGCATCACCAATAAACTGGTCGACCACAATCAAACCCTTGAATCTCTTTAGCTTGCCCTTCTTTTTTCCTGACTATGCGGCACTCGATGCCGTTGTTGAAGGAGAGGTGGGTAAAGAGATCATTGAAATTTTGAAGAAAAAAGGGGTTACGGTACTTGCCTGGGGAGAAAATGGTTTTCGGGCGATCACCAACTCCAAGCAGCCGATCAAGACACCGGAAGATATGAAAGGGATGAAAATACGGGTGGTGGGAACGCCTATTTTTATCGATACAATGACGGCCCTTGGGGCAAATCCGGTCAATATGAATTGGGGTGATGCGCAGGTTGCCTTTCAGCAGAAGGTCGTCGACGGGCAGGAGAATCCTATAGTAACCATTGAAATTCCTGTGAAAATATGGCAGTTCCACAAATACATAACCGTTTGGCACTATGCGATTGATCCGCTCATGTTCACCGTGAACAACGATGTGTTTGCCAGTTTTACTGCCGAAGATCAGGAAATTGTTCGCCAGGCGGCCATTGAAGCGGGTCTCAAACAGAAGAACATCGTGCGCACCGGTTTGATTACCCCCGATCTGAGCGCTATCGAGCTCCTGAAAGAGAACGGTATGGTTGTGGAAATCCTGGATGCAAAAACCCGCGAGGAATTTAAAAAGAAAACCCAAGGGGTTTACGAGAAGTGGACCGATATCATCGGGGCTGATCTGGTAAAAAAAGCCGAGGCTGCGGTGCAGGGTTCGAAGATACACTGACCAGCATCTTGCTGGCCAGTCACCCTCAGGGATGCAACCGGGGCTTCAGACACGCCCTTTATTCGAACGGAGTTTGCTCTAACCCGAATTTCTCATAAAACTAAAGCAAAAAGGCCATAAATGTTATAAAATTATCGTGCTCTCAATACGATAACTCCAACAACAAAAATGGCCTATGA
>PDWI01002822.1_pt1 | contig 47249 bp, 45 predicted proteins | sample 1430891 | NCBI WGS metagenome assembly PDWI01 (sample SAMN01162508, study PRJNA174530) | Oral metagenome, whole genome shotgun sequencing project. | biome: Marine environment; feature: Marine mammal; material: Swab sample of the gingival sulcus; isolation source: swab sample of gingival sulcus...
AGCGCCTTGACGTCGAGCATGTCGTCGGCGCGCCAGCCGACATGGCAACGGCGCTTGCCGAACTGGTGCCGGGCGCGCTGGTTCTCACTATCGGCCTGGTCGATGTCGTTGCGATCTTTGCGGGTGCGCATGCGCGCGATCTCCTGCTCGAGAACGTGCACGGGCAACTTCTCGGCCAGCCGGAGCAGCTCCTGCTCGTTGTCGGGGGTGGCGATGCGCACGAGAGCGCGAACTTTCCCCGAAAGCCGTGCTGATGAGCGGCAGCTCGCGGAGCGCGACGGCGACATGGATGTACTGCCGTGCCGTGACCAGACCGATGGCACAGTTCGCGGCCATCCACTGCGAGAGGCACCGTGCCCCGTGGAGCTTCCAGCCCCGGGTACGCTCGAAGGCCGAGAGCGCCATCAGGAAGCCGTGGAGGTGCCGGTCGATGCTGGCGGCGTGATGGCGAAGGGTGGCGGCAAGATCGTCGATGACGGACTGCGTGGCGTCGTCCGGGATGACGGTGTGGGTGGAGCGGTAGTGGCTCTGCGGTTCGGCGACGTGGTCTGCGCCGGGTGTATTGGCTGTCGCTGGTGCTGCCGCGGACGCTGCAGGAGCGCTGGCAGGTACTCAAAGCCATTGCCAGGAACTCGCGTCACACTATCTTGAAGACACTGCCTTCATCTCATCCTGTCAATGCATGCTCTGAACCGCCTCTGCGCTGGGTGAGTCGGGTTCGGCAAACAGATCACGCGCCTTTTCCCAGTATCGGCGTGCCTCCTTCAGCTTGCCAGATCTTTCACACACGAAACCAAGATTCTCGTAGCTGTTGGCCATGCCTTTCCTGTCCCCAAGTACCTCCTTGCTTGCGATCGACTTCAGATACATCGCTTCGGCCTGATCGAACTCCCCGCGGGTCCGGTAGATGGTACCGAGATTCTCGTAGCTATTGACCATGCCTTTCCTGTCCCCGAGCGCTTCGCTGATCTCGAGTGCCTTTCGGTACATCGTCTCGGCCTGATCGAGTTCCCCGCGCATTCCGTACACGGCCCCGAGACTTCCGTAGTTGACAGCCATGCCTTCCCTGCGGCCGAGCGCTTCCTCGATTTCGAGCGACTGCCGGTACATCGCCTCGGCCTGATCAAACTTGCCGGTTGTCCGGTACAACGTTCCGAGATTCCAGCAGTCACTGGCCATGCCTTTCTGGCATCCGAGTGCTTCATGAACCTCAAGTGCCTTACGGTACATCGCCTCGGCCTGATCGAGATCCCCAAGTGTCCGGTACACGTTCCCGAGATTGCCGTAATCACTGGCCACGTATTCCCTGCGCCCGAGCTCCTCATCGAACTCGAGCGCCTTCCGGTACATCGCCCTGGCCTGATCGAACTGCTGACGTACAAAGAAAATGTTCCCGAGATTCCCGTAGTCATTGGCCATGTCTTCCCTGTGCCCGAGCAACTCATGGAATGCGAGCGACTTCAGGAACATGGACTCGGCCTGATCGATCTCACCGCGTGTCCGGTACATGTTCCCGAGATTTCCAGCGGCCGCCGCAATCACCATGTGATCGTTCCGTGATTCACCCAGCGTCAGTACATGACGATAGGCGCTCTCTGCTTCCTGCAGATTGCCAACGCATCGATACAGGTGACCAAGCTCATTCCAGCCATTGGGATTGTCCGAGTCAAGTTCAACGGCACGCTCGTAGTGGCCAATAGCCGCAGCGCTGTCGTGGAGGAACGTCAATGCGCCCTGTTTACGGGCGGCTTCCGCTGCTGCAGCCGATTCACCCCTTGCAACGCAGGCGTCGCCAATTTCTTGCCACAACTGCTCGGCATTTCCGGTATCGCCATTCACCAGTGCCTCTTCGGCCAGCGCAACGGCTGCATCATCAACACCGGATTCGGTTGCCGCGCCGGGGAGATCCCTGACTGCCGCCACCACCTGTTCCTTCACCATGTGATCAGCCGAGTCGTGAGCGTCCAGCCAGTCCATGATGCGGGCAAGCAGATCGTCGTTCGTCGTTTGTAGCTTCTCGGCCATCGTAACCTGTCCCTGTATGGAAAACGTCAGGTTAACGTATCACCGCCATCGTGTCGCGCGTTTCGAGATGGCGTCGTCAACGGACTCACCTCGTTTTATATCGAAGTCCTGGCTTCCATCTGGTTGATCCAGCCCTGAACCTCTACTGCTTTGGGTGAGCCAAGTTCGGCGAACAGGTCCCTTGCTTGTTCGCAGTATTGGCGTGCCTCTTCCAGCTTGCCAGACCTTTCGCAAAGCCCCCTCCGCTCCCCGAAGGTTACCAACACGTAAACACAGGTGCCCAAGCTGATTCCAGCCATCGGGATTACCCGGTTCAAGTTCAACGGCACGTTCGTAGTGGTCAATCGCGGTAGAGGTATCGTGAAGGAAAGCCAGAGCCCCCTGGTTGCGTGCAGCCTCTGCCGCCGCCGCCGTCTCACCCCTATCGATGCGAGAGTCGATAATCCTTTTCCATAACTGTTCGGCACTCTCGAGTATTGCCACTCGCCAATGCCTGTTCGGCCAAAATGACAGTGGCAGTGTCAACGCCAGTTTCAGCAGCTGCGCCAAACAGATCGCGAACTACCGATGCCACTTGTTGCTTCAAGCTGTCATCAACCGACAACTCACCGGGAGCAGACGCAAGCGCATCCACTCTCGCCTGCAACGACGCTATCGTGCGGTTCTGTTGCTCAATCGTGCGATTCTTTTGCTCGATGGTTTCGGCATTGGTCTTACTGCGCGATCGTGAAAAAAGCCATACACCTGCGCCCAGAATGACGGCGCCAATGCCAAGGATCGCCTCAATAGACGTCAACCATTGGTTGCTGTTTTCCAACCAGCGCCTGTGCAAGTACGAACGCTGATTCAGCATGGAGTGTACTGAAATTTATTGCAGGCGCCGTCGCGCAAAACGCCCCACCCCACTACTCCATATACATCGAGCTGACCGATTCGTCTTCGTGGATGCGGCGGATGGTTTCGCCGAGAAGGTCGGCGACCGACAACTGGCGGATGCGATCGCAGGCCTTGGCCGCATCGGAGAGCGGGATGGTGTCGGTGATGACGAGTTCGTCGAGTACGGAGTTCGAGATGTTGTCGATGGCGGGACCCGAGAGCACGGGGTGCGTGGCCAGTGCCACCACGCGCAGCGCTCCGTGCTGCTTCAGGGCTTCAGCCGCCTTGCAGAGCGTGCCGGCGGTGTCGACCATGTCGTCGATGATGACGCAGGTGCGTTTCTCGACGTCACCGATGATGTGCATCACCTGCGCCTGGTTGGCCTGCGGACGGCGCTTGTCGATGATGGCAAGGTCAGCGTCGTCGAGCTGCTTGGCAACGGCGCGCGCGCGCACCACCCCGCCCACATCGGGTGACACCACCACGAGGTTCTCGTACTTGCTGCGCCAGATATCGAGCAGCAGCAGCGGTGTCGCGTAGACGTTGTCGACGGGAATGTCGAAGAAACCCTGGATCTGCTCGGCATGCACGTCAACGGTCAGCACGCGATCGACACCTGCCACGCTCAGCATGTTGGCCACGAGCTTGGCGGAAATCGGCACCCGCGCCGAGCGCACGCGACGATCCTGACGCGCATAGCCGTAGTACGGAATGACGGCGGTGATGCGATCGGCCGAGGAACGACGCATGGCGTCGACCATGACCAGCAGGTCCATGAGGTTGTTGTTGGCCGGGGCGCAGACGGGCTGCACGAGGAACACGTCGCCGCCGCGCACGTTCTCGAGGATTTCGACCGAGGTTTCGCCGTCGCTGAAGTGGCTGAGCTGGATCTTGCCCTGCGGCTCCTGCAGGTAGGTCGCGATCTTGCGGGTGAGTTCGGGATTGGCGTTGCCGCCGAAGATCTTCAGCTTGCGATCGCGCATGTCGGTAGTTGGCAAGGCGAAACGTGGGATAGCCGACCCGAAGCCCGGGGGCTTCTGCCGACGGTGCATCCCAATGAATGGGAATGGCTGGGCCGGTAGGATTCGAACCTACGAATGCCGGGATCAAAACCCGGTGCCTTAACCACTTGGCGACGGCCCAACGAATGCGAGGTAGTTTACGTCAAAAGGATGAACACGTCAGCGCATGAGGCGAACAATTGCCAACAACTGCAACAGACAGCCGTGCTCAGCCGGCAAAATCGTACAGCGGTGAGGAGTTCCGCCCCTTGACCACGTAGCCGGTCATGCCCTCGGGCAGCTTCGCGGCAAGATCACGCGCTTCTGCCTCGGTGGCAAAGGCGGCGAACACGCAACTGCCGGTGCCGCTCATCTTGGCGCGGCTCTTCCGGTAGTTCACGCGCAGCCAGTCGAGAGCGTCACGCACTTCGGGGTAGCGGGTACGCACGATCGGCTCGAATACATTCATGCTGCGCCCGTCCATGAAATCGCGGATGGTGATGGGGCTGAGGTTGCGCGTGAGTTCCGGCGCGTTGAAGATCGTTGCCGTGGATATGTGCACGCCCGGATCGACGATCAGGTACCAGGGCTCGATCGGCACCACCGGCGTGAGCTTGTCACCGATGCCTTCGGCCCAGCTTGCCTGACCGTAGACGAACACCGGTACGTCGGCGCTGACGGTCACGCCGATTTCGGCCAGTTCCTTGATGCTGAGACCGAGGCGCCAGAACTCGTTGAGTGCGACGAGCGTGGTCGCCGCATCGGAACTGCCGCCACCGAGCCCGCCGCCCGTGGGGATGACCTTCTTCAGCGTGATGTCGGTGCCGGCACGGGTACCGGAGTGATTCTGCAACGCTCTTGCCGCACGCACCACGAGATTGCTCTCGGGGGGCACTTCATCGAAGTCCGAATGCAGATGGATTTCCTTGTCTTCCCTGACGGAGAACTGCAGCACATCACAGAGATTGACGAACTGGTAGACCGTCTGCAGCGTGTGATAGCCATCACTGCGCCTGCCCGTGATGTGCAGAAACAAGTTGATTTTTGCCGGAGCGAGCCAGTTGGTTGTCAACGTCCACCTATCCTGTTCGGTTGAGTCACATATCAATAGTACCGATACAGGACGCGAAGCTCCAGTCTTTTCGTCTAGGCAACATCGGCAAGCTTTCGCGTCAGGCGCCCGGAATGGCGAGTCGCGCCGGTGCCGTGGGTGGCTTATCCCCGGCGCCGTCACTGGCGAGGTCGAGGTTCCAGTTGCTGATCTTCAGTCGCAGCTGCCACTGTCCGCCGCGCGCACTGACCAGCGCAGGCATGGAAAGCGTCTGACCGTCCGCCGTGACGGCGTCTCGATAGTCGAGTATCCGCGCCTGCCAGCGCCGCCCCGTTGCATCCGTGTAGTCGAGCGAGACAACACGGCCTGCCTCGTCGAGCGAGTGTCGAGACGCCGACCCGGGCAGACCGAGCAGCCACTGCCGGACTTCGTCCAGCGGAATCGTGGTATCGAGTGCCAGTGCCGACTGCAGCAGTGCTTCCGCCGAGGCGCCCTGCCCGATCAGCCGACCGTTGCGTTCGAGCTCTGCACCCGATGCGTCCTCGCGCAGCAGCAGTTCCCCGGCACCGAGCGGGGCCGACAGCGCAAGACGCATGTTCTCGCCGCGCTGCAACCAGTTCACCCGCGCCGACTGCGACTGCGCATCGCTCCAGATGCCGATGCCGCCTGCGACACGCCAGGCATTCGTGCCGGCAAGCACTGCCCGCCGCTCGTCGAGCGCGTCATCGGCCGAACCGGGCGGCGGCACGACAACAGGATTGCCGGCACAGGCCGACAGCAGCACTGCCATTGCAAGGGCGAGCAGCGCCGGCATCGCTCGGCTCACTTGCCGGTCTCTCCGCTCACTGCGTCATCTTGCGGGCTCCTGTCATCCTCCGGTGCCGCACCACTTGCGGGAGCTTCCGGCAGAGCCACGCCGAGCCGCTCGATGGTGTCGAGCACATGGGAGTCCTCTTCATCGTTCTCCAGCGCCTTGCGCCAGACCGCTTCGGCACGCCGATTCTGACCATCGGCCCAGAGCGCCTCACCGAGATGGGCAGCAATCTCGCCTTCGGGCAACAGTTCGTAGGCGGTTTCGAGCAGCGCAATGCTTTCCTCGTAACGTGCCTGACGAAAACGCAACCAGCCAAGGCTGTCCATGACGGCAGGGTCCTCGGGCAGCAGTTCACTGGCCTTCTCGAGCATCGCCTCGGCCTGTTCGAGATCGCGGTTCTCAACCGTGTAGTGGTACCCGAGCGCATTCAGGGCATGAGCGTTCTCGGGCTCGCGCTCGATCAGGGCAGTGAGATCGGATTCCATCTCGGCGGTGTTGCCGAGCGACTCGGACACGAGCGCCCTGAGATACAGCAGCGAGGTGGCTTCGGGAAACTCCTCGATGCCTTCGCTCAATACCTCGTAGGCTTCGTCCGAGCGATCGTACTCATCGAGCAGACGCGCCCGCGATTCCACGACATGGGGTTTCTGCGCGGGGTTGTCGAACTCCTTCTGCAGGGATTCGAGCAAGGCGAGTCCGCCCTCGAGATTACCCTGATCGGCCATCAGGCTGGCCTGACGCTCGCGTGCGCGCACCAACCAGGGGCTGGAGCCGACCGCCTCGTAGTGGCCCATCGCCTCCTTGACATCGCCCGCCTCCTCGGCAAGCGTCGCCAGCGCAAAGTGCGCCTCGTGCCGGTGCTGCCCGTTGTCGAGCAACTGCCGGTACCAGTCCTGCGCTCGCTGCCGCAGACCTTCACGCAGCGCGAGATTGGCGAGATGCCGGATCTCCTCGGGTTCGGTGGCCTCGTCGGCCAGTTCGTCCAGCGCGGCGGCCATGTCGTCGCGGCGACCCGACATACCGAGCAGTTCGGCACGATAGACGCGCTGTTCGAAGCCGTCATCGCCGCCGAGCACCATCATGCGATCGTAGACTTCGAGCGCCTCGGCATTGCGCTCCGATTCCCTGAGCAGCACGAATTTCAGTTGCAGCGCTTCGGGGTAGTCGGGATCGAGGGCAAGGGCCTTGTCGACCGCCTTCTCGGCCAGCGCCCGGTCGCCACTTCGGTAGGCGGCAACCGTCTTGAACGCATGCGCCGAAACAACATCGGGGAAGGCATCGGCGATGGCGGTTGCGGTCGTCAGGTCGTCGCCTCCCGGGATCTGATAGCGCTCCATGGCGCCCTGCCACTCGCGCAGGGTGGCATCTCGATCGTCACTCCGTTCGAGCGCGTCGAGAAGATGGTCGATACTGGCCCGTTTGTTGCCACTACGTTGTTCGGCAGCGGCGAGCAGGAGGCGGGCTTCGACCGACTCGGGCTCGAGTTCGAGCATGCGCCTGGCACTCGAATCGACCACGTCCCAGCGATCGGCGTAGGCGGCGAGGCGGGCCGCCTGCTCGGTCACTTCGGTGCTGCGGCTTTTCTCGCTCGCGGCCAGATAGGCTTCCAGTGCCATGTGGATATCGTCGGACTGCAGCGCCATCTCGGCGAGCATGACCGCAAACAGGAGTTCGGCATCGGCGGATTCGTCGAGCGCCTCGTCGCCACCGTCGGCATCCGCTGCCGCCACGGGGCCGGGTTGATCGACCGGAGCCTCCGTCCTGCCCCTGTCGCCGCTTGGGGGCCGGGTCTGGTCTTCGGTCTGGGTCAGGCGGGTATCGGCGGCACTGGCCGATGCGAGGTGCAGTTGCGCGCCTTCGGGCAGGCTGCCTTCGGGTTCGGATGAAGTACTGCAGGCCATGGTCAGAATACTGGCCAATACCGCGGTGAAGCGTGGATGTTTTGATAGAATCATAAGGTTATGGCACTACTTGCGCTCGGCCTCAATCATCGGACAGCGCCCGTCTCCATTCGTGAGCGGGTGTCGCTCAGCGGTGAACGTCTGCAACAGGCTCTGGCCACGCTGCGTTCCGTCAGCGATGTCAGTGAAGCAGCCATCGTTTCGACGTGCAACCGCACCGAACTGTATTGCGGCATGCAGGCAGCCGACCCCTCCCCTGTCGAACACTGGCTCAGGCACACACTGCCTGTCGATGGGCTCGATGTTACACCCTATCTGTATCGACACCGGGAACGAGACGTGGTTCGCCACCTGATGCGCGTCTGCAGCGGGCTCGATTCACTGGTGCTCGGGGAACCTCAGATTCTCGGGCAGATGAAGAACGCCTACCGTCATGCCGCCGAGAACGGCACGCTCGGGCGTGAACTCACACCTCTTTTCGAAAGTGCCTTCTCGGCCGCGAAAGCCGTGCGCACCGACACCGACATCGGCACCAGTGCGGTCTCGGTAGCCTTCGCCGCCGTCACCCTGGCGCGTCAGATCTACAGCGAACTCGGCGAACAGCGGGCGCTGCTGATCGGGGCAGGCGACACCATCCACCTCGCTGCCCGTCACCTTCGCAGCGCGGGCATCGGCGGCATCACGGTGGCCAACCGGACGCTCACGCGCGCCGAATCGCTCGCCTCGGAAATCGGCGGGCAGGCCATCGTGCTCGAAGAACTGCACGAACACCTTGCCAGCGCCGACATCATCATCAGCTCCACGGGTTCTCCCCTGCCCATCATCGGCAAGGGAGCAGTGCAGAAGGCACTCAAGCAGCGCCGTTACCGCTCGCAACTGATGATCGACATCGCCGTGCCACGCGATATCGAAGAAGAGGTGGCCGACATTGATGGCGTGTTTCTCTATAGTGTCGATGATCTGCAATCGGTGGTCGCAAGAGGCCAGCATGCGCGTCAGGAAGCCGCCGTCAAGGCCGAGGAAATCGTCGAGAGCCGCGTCGAGGACTTCATGCGCGCGCAGAAGTCACGCGGTGCCAGCGACATCGTCGTCGCCTGGCGCGATTCCGTCGCCAGCACGCGCGAAGAACTCCTCAAGCGTGCGCTCAGGCAGCTCGAGTCCGGGCAGAACGCACAACAGGTGCTCGAGCGGTTCGCGCACCAGTTCGGCAACCGCATCATGCATACCCCCACGGCACGACTTCGCGAGGCGGCCGAAGTCGACGACCAGCTGCTCATCGACGCCGCGCGGCAGCTCTTCGACGACAACTGAAGCGCCGCTGTCATGAAAGCATCGATACGAGCGCGGCTCGAAAGCGTCGCCGAGCGCCACGAGGAAGTCACCGCCCTCCTCGGCGAGCCCGACGTCATCGCCGACCAGACGCAATTTCGTGATCTCTCGCGAGAATACGCGCAGCTCGAACCCGTCGTGATGGCCTTTGCGCGCTGGCGCGAGCAACTGACGGAACTCGACAACGCGAAGGAAATGGCCGGCGACAGCGACGCCGAACTTCGCGCCATGGCCGAAGAGGAAATACCCGCGCTCGAAACGTCGCTGGCGTCGCTCGAGAAGGAACTGAAGACACTGCTGCTGCCGCGCGATCCACGCGATGAACACAACGCCTTTCTCGAAATCCGCGCCGGCACGGGCGGCGATGAAGCCGCCCTGTTCGCGGGGGATCTTCTGAAGATGTACCTGCGCTATGCCGAAAGCCTTGGCTGGAAAAGCGAGATCATCAGCGAACGCCCGGGCGAACAGGGCGGCTATCGCGAGGTAGTGTGTCGCCTCAGCGGTGACGGCGTGTTCTCGCGCCTGAAGTTCGAATCGGGTGCGCATCGGGTGCAGCGCGTGCCAGAAACCGAAAGCCAGGGGCGTGTGCATACCTCGGCCGCGACCGTGGCGATCCTGCCCGAGGCCGATACGGTCGAAGCCGTCGAGATCAATGCCGCCGACGTGCGCGTCGACACCTTCCGCGCCTCGGGCGCGGGTGGCCAGCACGTCAACAAGACCGATTCGGCCATTCGCCTCACCCATGTGCCGAGCGGCATCGTGGTCGAGTGTCAGGACGAGCGCTCGCAGCACAAGAACCGCGCCAAGGCCATGGCGCTGCTGCAGGCGAGGCTGCTCGATGTCGAACAATCGGCGCAGCAGGCCGCCGAATCCGAATCGCGCCGTCTGCAGGTCGGCTCGGGCGATCGCTCCGAGCGCATCCGCACCTACAACTTCCCGCAAGGGCGCCTCACCGACCATCGCATCAACCTCACGCTGTACAAGCTCGAGGAAATCATGGCCGGCAACCTCGGTGAGGTCATCGAACCCCTCCGCGCCGAGCATCAGGCCGAACTGCTCGCGGAAATCGGCGACTAGTGCACAACTCGGCCGGCGAGCGGGTGAACCACCGATGAACACGGTGGCCGGCGTGCTCGCCGCCGCGCGCGAGCAACTGTCGCGCGGCCGCGCGCCAAACGGTCCTGCTGCTACTGCAGGCGCCGCTCCTGCCGTTGATGCTCCTGCCGACGATGCTTCCGCAGCCACGCTGCTCGATGCCGAGGTTCTGCTGGCCACGGCTCTCGGCAGGCGCCGCAGCTGGCTGCGCGCCTTTGCCGAGCACGCCGTGCCCGATGTTGCCGAACGGCAATTCGACAGCTGGTGGCAGCGGCGGCTCGGTGGCGAACCTCTGGCCTACATCCTCGGCCACCGCGAGTTCTGGTCGCTGGAGTTCCATGTCAACGCGGATGTACTGATACCACGGCCCGACACCGAACTGCTGGTGGAAACCGCCCTCGCGGAACTGCCCGCGCTGCCGGCCGGCGATGTGCTCGACGCCGGCACGGGATCGGGGGCGATCATCGTCGCCATCGCCAGCGAACTCGGCGCCGACAACCCGCGTCGGCTGCTTGCCTGCGATCGCTCGGCGGCGGCGCTCGCCGTGGCCGCGAAGAACGTTGCGCGCCACGTACCCGGCCGGGTGACTCTCATCCAGAGCCACTGGCTCGACGCCATCCGCGATGATTCACTGGCCCTGCTCGTCGCCAACCCGCCCTATCTTGCCGCGGACGATCCGCATCTCGACGCACTCGCGCCGGAACCGCGCGAAGCGCTTGTCGCGGGTGGCGACGGACTCGATGATTTTCGATCGCTGATCGTCGACGCACCCCGTAAACTCGTCGCGGATGGCAGTATTGTGCTAGAACATGGCATGGCGCAGGGCCCTGCCGTTCGGGCATTGCTCGCGTCAGCCGGCTATCGCGACATCCAAACCCGTGAAGACCTCGAACACCGCGAGCGCGTGACCCTCGCCCGCCAACCACACTCATGACGACGGACAGCAACCATTCGCCCAACGGCGCCGCGGACGACAATCCGGACGACATTCCCGACGAGAATCCATACGAAAACGGCAGCAAGGTCAACTCCTTTGCCGCCATCGACCTCGGTTCCAACAGTTTCCACATGCTGCTCGCCGAACCGCAGGGTGCGTTGATCCGCGGCATCGACAGCCTGCGGCACCCGGTGCGCCTCGGTGCAGGTCTGGATGACCAAGGCGCACTGACACAGGAGACGCGCGAGCGGGCGCTCGATTCACTGTCGCAGTTTGCCGAACGCCTGCGTGGCGTGCCACTCTCGAACGTGCGCATGGTCGGCACCAACACACTCCGGCGCGCCAGAAACGCCAGCGACTTCCTGCGCGAGGCGCGGCAGCTCATCGGCAAGCCCATCGAGATCATCTCGGGTCGGGAGGAAGCACGACTGATCTATCTTGCCATTGCCCACACTCAGCCCGACGCCTCACGCCGGCGCCTCGTGGTCGACATCGGCGGTGGCAGCACCGAGCTCATCATCGGCCGCGGCATGGAACCCGAACTCATGGAAAGCACCGAGATGGGCTGCGTGACCTTCACCAACCACTACCTCGGGGATGCAGGACGCATCGGCAACTCGCAGATGAAGAAGGCAACGATTGCTGCGGAACTCGAACTCGACCCGATTGCAAGAAGCTACCGGCATCTCGGCTGGGACGACGTGATCGGCTGTTCGGGCACGATCAAGGCGACCTCGCTCATGCTCGGCGAACTCGGTCTCTCCGACGGCACCATCACTCGCGACGCGCTGCGTCGGCTCGCCAAACGCATCGCCAGCGCCGGCAGTGTCGAGTCCCTCGGTCTCGAAAGCATCAGCAGCGACCGCGCTCAGGTCGTTGCCGGCGGCATCGCGGTGCTGCGCGGCGTCTTCAATGCCCTCGAGATCGAGAGCATGCAGGCGAGCACGGTGGCACTGCGGGAAGGGCTCATCTTCGACATGATCGGCCGCAAGGAGCACGTCGACCTGCAGCAACGCACCACCCAGGCACTGGCATCACGCTTCAGCATCGATCAGCGGCAGGCGGATCTGGTCGAAGCCACCGCCACCCGTCTCTTTCATGAAGTGGCCGACACCTGGCAACTCGACGAAACCATCGACCTGCCGCTTCTCCAATGGGCGGCACGCCTGCACGAGATCGGCCTCGGCGTGTCGCACTCGCAGTACCACCGTCACGGTGCCTATCTGCTGAAGCATTCCGATCTGCTCGGCTTCAGCCAGGTCGAACAGAACGCGATTGCACTGCTGGTGGGTTTCCACCGGCGCAAGCTCGACAAGGAGGAATTCACCAACCTGCCTGACGCCGATGCCGAACGACTGCTGCGACTGCTGGTGCTGCTGCGTCTTGCGGCCCTGCTGCACCGCGGTCGGCATGACGAAGCCTCCGACGGACTGTCACTGAAGGTCAGGAACAACGGACTCGTCATCAAGCTGTCGCACGACTGGGCCCGGACCCATCCGCTCACCTGGGCAGAACTCTCGGCGGAGGCCGAACGACTCACCGACATCGACATACGCCTCAGGATGAAGCAGTCGGGGTGACGATGATGCCACCCCTGTTGCCACAACGCTCGCTCAGTCCGGAATGTTGCTGTCGTAGAGATCGATGAGATACTGCTGCGCGCTGAACGGGGCGATGTCGCCCGGCGTCAGGCGTTCATAGCTGCCGTCAGGCTGCAGTTCCCAGGAGAAGGTGTTGTCGCGCAGATAGATGTCGAGGGTTTCATGCTTGATGCGCATCATGGCGTCGTCCTCGAGCGGTGAGGCCACCTCGACGCGACTGAAGAAGTTCCTCGGCATCCAGTCGGCCGAACTGATGTAGAGCTTCGACTTGCCTTCATTGTAGAACCAGAACACGCGTGAGTGCTCGAGAAAACGCCCGAGGATCGACACCACACGGATGTTCTCGGAGATGCCCTCGAGCCCCGGCCTGAGCATGCAGATACCACGCACCACGAGATCGACCGTGACCCCGGCGGCGGAAGCCTCGTAGAGCGCCTTGATGGTGCTCGGGTCGACGAGCGAATTCATGCGCGCCATGATGTGGCCCTTGCCGCCCTTGCGCGCCACCTCGGTTTCGTGCGCGATGAAGTCCTGCATGCTGCCGTAGAACGTGAACGGCGCCTGAATCAGACTGTTGAGTTCGAGCGTACGGCCGAGACCGGTCAACTGAATGAAGACCCGATGCACATCCTCGCAGATGCGCTTGTCGTTGGTCATCAGACTGACATCGGTATAGAGCCTCGCGGTGCCGGCGTGGTAGTTGCCCGTGCCCAGGTGGCAGTAGCGCACCAGCTTGTTCTTTTCGCGCCGCACGACGAGCAGCATCTTCGCGTGCGTCTTGAAGCCGACCACGCCGTAGACCACCTGGATACCCGCATCCTGCAGCCGCGTGGCCAGCGCGATGTTGGCTTCCTCGTCGAAGCGGGCACGCAGTTCGATGACCACGGTAACGTCCTTGCCGGCACGCGATGCTTCCATCAGGGCACTGACGAACACCGACTCGTGGCCGGTGCGGTAGAGCGTCTGCTTGATGGCGAGCACTTGCGGATCGCTCGCCGCCTGGCGCACGAGATCCACCACCGGCAAGTAGGATTGATACGGGTGATGGATGATGACGGGGGAGCGCTGCGCGATGTACTCGAAGATGCTCTGGCGTGACTCGATCAGGGCCGGCAACTCGGGTGCAAAGGCCGGGAACTTGAGCTCCGGACGATCGATCGCGTCGGGTATCGACATCAGACGATTGAGATTCACCGGCCCGTCGACACGGTAGACATCACGATCGTCGAGGTCGAACTCGGTCTGCAGGAAACGCACGATGCTCTTCGGGCAGTTCGACGCCACTTCGAGCCTGACGGCCTTGCCGAAACTCCGGTGCAGAAGCTCGGATTCGAGCGCACGCCGGAGATTCGCCACCTCTTCCTCGGCCACGTAGAGATCGCTGTTGCGCGTGACCTTGAACTGGTACACACCACGCGGATCCATGCCCTTGAAGAGCTGGCTGATCTGCGAGTGCACGATCGAGGACAGAAACACGAAGCCGTGCGGTACGCCACTGACCTCCTCGGGCACCGGAATGACACGAGGCAACGAGCGCGGCGCCTGCAGGACAGCGTAGGTGGGCTCGCGTCCGAAGGCGTCGATGCCCTGCAGTTCGACGAAGAAGCACAGGCTCTTGTTGGTGATGCGCGGAAAGGGATGCGCGGGATCGAGCCCGAGTGGACTCAGTACCGGTGCGATGTCCGATTCGAAGTACTTTTCGACCCAGTCAGTGATCCGCTTGTCCCAGACATTGCGCGCGAGAAAGCGAATACCCTGCTCGCGCAGTGCCGGAATCAGCACGTCGTTGAGCGTGCGGTACTGTTCGGCCACGAGATCATGCGCCGCAACATCGATGGCGGCCATTTCCTGCTGCGGCGAGAGGCCATCGACGCCCGCGCTCTCGATGTTGGCGTCGATCTTCTGCTTGACTCCGGCCACGCGCACTTCGAAGAACTCATCAAGGTTGCTCGCCGAGATGCACAGATAGCGCAGGCGCTCGAGAAGCGGCATCGACTCGTCTGCCGCCAGCGACAGCACTCGACGATTGAAGCCCAGAAAACTGACCTCCCGATTGTTGAGAGGTGTTTCCTTTGGGTCGGTCTTGCGGCCGGTTTCCGGTTTCACTGCATCGCTCCCTATTGTCTGTGTTGCACTTGTCGTAGACCTCTGACGGGTACGCAACAGGCGAAACCGTGAGGCATACCCCGATTATGCGCCTACCAGGTCGAGTTCGGCCAGCAGTGTTGCTGCCGTTTCTTCGGCTTCCGGAAAAAACGCCTCGAAAGGCCCCTCGGTCAGGGCCACGAGTTCCTCGAGACGGCTCGCCGGGACGGCCAGCGACGCGAAAGCCGCCGAGCGGGACGCCAGGCGCTCGAGCGTCAGGGCGATATGCGCCAGTTCGCGATTTCCGACCAGAATGCCTCGCTCGTGCAGAACGCGCGTGAAGCGCCGGGCGTCGGCCGGTAGTTCGTTCCGGTGCGCAAGCAACGCCGCATCCACGAGCGCTGCGTGCTGTTCCAGCGAATCGTCGCTGATCGCGTCCCAGTGTCGCGCCAGCCAGTGGTCGAACAGCACGTCGATGATGATGCCGGCGAAGCGCCGCCGCGGCTCGACGAAGTGCGGCCGGAGTTCACCGATGATGGGGTGGCGATCGGTCCAGGCATCCAGGCGACGATGCAGACGAATGCCCTGGCGCACCCTCTCGCTGAAGGCCGAGAGATCGGATCCGCGCACGAAGTCGCCCGCCACCTGCCCGGCGATCAGCGCGGGACGCGAGAAGGCGAAGCGCGTGTGAGCAAGGAAATTCATGCCCCGGAGTTTACTTCACGCACCGCCAGCCATAAGCTTCGCCGATGGATCCGCACCCCGAGATACGCTACGCGCGCCACCTCGCTCTGCCCGGCCTGGGCACCACCGGTCAGGCTCGCCTCACCGCTGCGCACGTGCTGATCGTCGGGATGGGTGGTCTCGGCTCGCCGGCCGCACTCTACCTCGCCGCTGCCGGCGTCGGACGACTGACCCTTGCCGACTTCGATATCGTCGAACTCTCCAACCTGCAGCGCCAGATCGCTCACACCACCGGTCGTGTCGGTGAGCTGAAGACGCACTCAGCGCGAGATGCCTGTCTTGCCCTCAACCCCGACTGCACGGTCGACACACTCGACCACGTCCTCGACGAAGCAAGTGACATCGCGCCGCTTCTCGACATGGTGCAGGTGGTGCTCGACTGTACCGACAACCTGCCGAGCCGCCTGGCGCTGAATGCCGCCTGCGTCGGGGCGGGCACTCCACTCGTTGTCGGTGCCGCAATCGGCACCGAGGGACAGCTCATGGTGGTGGACCGCAGCACCGCAGCCGACAGCCCCTGCTATCGCTGCTTCGTCGGCGAGCGGGAACCGGCGGGCGCAGACTGTGCCCGGGCAGGCATCCTCGGCCCCGTGGTCGGCACCATCGGCACCCTGCAGGCGCTCGAAGCGATCAAGCTCATCACCGGCCTCGGCGAACCGGCGGTGGGCAGGCTGTTGCTGTTCGACGCGCTGCATCTGGAGTTTCGCGACATCGAGCTGCGGCGCCGCGATGACTGCAGCAGCTGCGGCAACACGTCGTGAGTTACCCGTCGTCAGTTACCGGTCGGGTCAGTGGCGGGTCGGAGCGTCGGCGGCGGCGGCCGCGTCGTCCTCAGGCGCAGGTGCTGCGGCCATCGGGTCGGCTGCGGTTTCGGGGTGCGTCTCGGCGCCCTTGAACAGCGCCTCGATGTCCACGGCATCGTAACGGTAAACGGCATCGCAGAACTCGCAGGTAATCTCGACCCGTCCTTCCTCGGCGAGGATGTCGCGCACTTCATGCTCCCCGAGACCGATGAGCATGTTGTCGGTGCGCTCGGCCGAACAGCGGCAGCGAAAGCGCAGTGGCTCTGCCTCGAAAAGACGCACCCGCTCTTCGTGATAGAGGCGCGTCAGCAAGGTGGCGGCATCAAGGCTCGCGAGTTCTTCGCCTGTCAGCGTGGCGGCAAGCCGTGTGGCCCGTGTCCAGCCATCATCGTCGCCACTGATGCGCTGGTCGAACGGCAGGCGCTGCAGCAGCAGCCCTTCGGCGCCGGTCTCGCGGCATTGCAGATGAATGTCGGTCTCCAGTTGCTCACTGGTTCTGAACCAGGCGACGAGCGCATCGGCAAGCGTGTCGCCGGCAAGCGGCACGATGCCCTGCCAGGGTTGCTGCCCGTCACGCTCGATGGCAATGATCATGCGCGCGTCCTCGCCGAAGGCGATCGCAAGCGCCGTCGAATCGGGCACCGACTGCCAGCGCGCGAGACCCCTCAGTTCCCCTTCGTTGCTGACCTGCACCACCAGCATGTGCACGGAACCGGGCCCACGGAGTTGCAGCGTGAGCCGTCCGCGAAACTTGATCGTGCTGACGATGAGACTGGCGGCAACGAAGGCTTCGCCGAGCAGCGCACGCACGTTAGGCGGGTAGTCACTTCTCGAAGCCGCGTTCTGCCAGGTGTCGTCGAGGCGCACGAGCGTGCCGCGCACATCGCAGCTGTCGATCAGGAAGCGATGACGACAGTCGGGCTGGCGAGCATCGCCCATTCAGCGAACGGAGATGGTGTTGGCAACGTGCACGACGCCTTCCACCTGACCGGCAATGCGCTCGGCCTCGTGGCGCTCGGCTTCGTTGTTGACGAATCCGGCAAGACGCACCGTGGTGCCGTCATCGAGTGTCGCCACATCGATGTTCAGGCGACGCGTCTGCGGCGAACTCTGCAGCGCCTGCCGCACCTTGAGCGACAGCGGTGCATCGTCGCCGATGGTGCCCACGAGATCGTCGAGAGCATTGTTGCCACTGCTCTGACAGCCGGCCAGGGTCATCGCCACGACCAGTGCCAGCACCGATGCAAGAAACTGATATTTCATATGGTATCTCCGATTCACGGTTCGAGCTTCTCCCTGAGAAGCTTGTTGAGTTCCTGCGGGTTGGCCTTGCCCTGCGAGGCCTTCATGACCGCACCGACGAAAAAGCCGAGAAGCTTCACCTTGCCACCACGGTACTCCTCGACCTGCGAGGGGTTGGCGGCGATGACATCGTCGATCATCTTCTCGATCTCGCCTGTATCGGAAATCTGCTCGAGACCGCGCTCGGCAATGATGCCATCGACGCTGCCGCCCTCCTTCCAGAGCAGTTCGAAGATCTGCTTGCCGATCTTTCCGGAAATGGTGCCATCGTCGATACGACGCACGAGGGTGCCGAAAGTTTCCGCGCTGACGGGTGAGTCGGCGATGACCGTCTGCGTCTTGTTGAGCTGCGCCTGCAGTTCGCCGAGCATCCAGTTGGCGAGGTTGCCGGGCGCCGGCTCCGCCGCGACGAGTGCCGTTTCGAAGTAGTCCGCCGCGTCACGCTCACCCACCAGTTGGCGCGCTTCGGCAGCACCGAGGCCGAAGGCGGTTTCGAAGCGCTCGCGACGCGCGCCCGGCAGTTCGGGCAGTGTGGCCCTGACCTGCTCGACGAAGGCTTCGTCCAGATGCAGCGGCGGCAGATCCGGGTCAGGGAAATAACGGTAGTCGTTGGCTTCCTCCTTGGCGCGCATGCTGCGGGTTTCGTCGCGCTCGGGGTCGTAGAGCCGGGTTTCCTGCACCACCTTGCCGCCGCCCTCGATGATCTCGATCTGGCGCTCGACCTCGAAGTCGATGGCGCGTTCGAGAAAGCGGAAGGAATTGAGGTTCTTGATTTCGGTGCGTGTGCCGAAGCTCTCCTGCCCTGCCGGACGCACCGACACGTTGGCATCGCAGCGGAAGGAGCCTTCCTGCATGTTGCCGTCGCAGATCTCGATGTAGCGCACGAGCGAATGGATGTGGCGTGCGTAGGCCACGGCCTCTCTGGCCGAACGCATGTCGGGCTCGGAGACGATTTCGAGCAGCGGTGTGCCGGCGCGGTTGAGATCGATGGCCGTCTGCCCGGGAAAGAGGTCGTGAATCGACTTGCCGGCGTCTTCCTCGAGGTGTGCGCGAGTCAGGCCGATACGCTTTTCGGTGCCGTCATCGAGGGTCACGATGATCTCGCCGGTGCCGACGATGGGCAGGTCCATCTGCGAGATCTGATAGCCCTTGGGCAGATCCGGGTAGAAATAGTTCTTGCGCGCGAAACTCGAGTGCATGCCGATGGCGGCGCCGGTCGCCAGAGCGAAGCGCACCGCCATGACCACGGCCTCGCGATTCGGCACCGGCAACACACCGGGCAGGCCGAGATCGACGGCCGAAGCCTGCGTGTTCTGCGCGGCGCCGAAGGCAGTGGAGGCGCCCGAGAACATCTTCGAGCGGGTGGCGAGTTGGGCGTGAATCTCGAGCCCGACAACGGTTTCCCAGACAGTTTCCGCGGCCATCTCAGCGTCCCTCCCCATCGGCGGCAGAGAACAACGGCGCCCGCTGCCGATGCCAGTCGGTCGCCTGCTGGTAGGCGTGAGCCAGCCGGAACAGCGTGCTCTCGTCGCGGGAGCGGCCGATGAGTTGCAGCCCGATCGGCAGCCCCGACTTCATGCCGCAGGGCATCGACAACGCGGGTATGCCGGCGAGGTTCGCCGCCACGGTGTAGAGATCGTTCAGGTACATGGCCACGGGGTCATCGACCTCCTCGCCCTTGCCGAAGGCAACGTCGGGCGTGGTAGGTCCGGCGATGACGTCGACATCGGTGAACACGCGATCGAAATCGTCACTGATGAGGCGGCGTACCTTGCGCGCCTGGGTGTAATAGGCGTCGTAGTAACCCGCCGAGAGCACGTAGGTGCCGATGAGGATGCGCCGCTTGACCTCGGCACCGAAGCCCTCGTCGCGGCTTTTCCGGTAGAGATCGCCGATACCGTCGACGCCCTCGGCACGATGACCGAAACGCACGCCATCGAAACGCGAGAGATTGCTCGACGCCTCGGCCGGTGCCACCACGTAATAGGCCGGAATGCCCATCGACTGCCGCGGCAGATGCACGCTGACGAGCGTCGCGCCCAGGGCTTCGAATTCGGCCAGCGCCGCCTGCACGGCGGTGGCGACCTCGTTGTCGAGCGCGTTGGTGAAGTACTCCTCGGGCACACCGATACGCAGCCCCCTGACGCCACCGTCAAGCGCGGCACGGTAGTCGGGCACGGCGAGATCGAGGCTGGTGGCGTCGCGCGGATCGTGACCGGCCATGGCCGCAAGGCACAGCGCGCAGTCCTCGGCACTTGTTCCCATGGCGCCGCCCTGATCGAGGCTCGACGCGAAGGCGACCATGCCATAGCGTGATACCCGCCCGTAGGTCGGCTTGATGCCGGTGATGCCACAGAGCGCCGCCGGCTGACGGATCGAGCCTCCGGTGTCGGTGGCCGTGGCCAGTGGCGCAAGCCCGGCCGCGACGGCTGCGGCGCTGCCACCCGAGCTGCCGCCCGGCACGCGGCTCGTGTCCCAGGGGTTCGACACCGGTCCGAAGTAGCTGTTTTCGTTCGACGAGCCCATGGCGAACTCGTCCATGTTGGCCTTGCCGAGGGTGACCATGCCAACCGCGCGCAGTTTCGAGACCACGGTGGCGTCGTAGGGCGCCACGAAACTCTCGAGCATGCGCGAGCCACAGGTGGTCAGGAGCCCGCGGGTGCAGAAGATGTCCTTGTGGATGAGCGGGATGCCGGTCAGCGGCGTTGCCGCACCGTGCTGCCGGAGGTCGTCGGCCGCCTGCGCCTGTTCGCGCGCGCCTGCTGCGTCGACGGTGATCAGTGCGTTGAGCGTGCCGTCGAGTGCCTCGATGCGCGCCAGATAGTGTTCGGTGAGTTCGACACTGGACAACTGCTTCGCCTCGAGCAGCGCCGCCTGCTCGGTCACCGACAGTTCATGGAGTTCCTGTTGCATCTGAGCGTCACTCGATTACGCGTGGCACGAGAAAGTAGCCATCTTCGGTGGCCGGGGCCGGGGATTGCAGATTGTCGCGGTCATCGGGTTCCGTGACGATGTCATCGCGAAGCTGCAGCGTGGCGTTTGCGGGGTGCGCCAGCGGCGTGACATCGGCCACATCGATGCCCTGCATTTCCTCGACCAGCGTCAGCACGCGGTTGAGGTCTTCACCGAGACTGGCGAGTTGTGCGTCGTCAAGCCCGAGTTCGGCCAGCTGCGCTACCCTGGCAAGTTCCTCTGTTGTCAGTGACACGGCTATTCTCTGTACGGAACCAAAGCTTTTCAATCTAGCACATGAGCCCCCGATGAGCGACAGCGAACGACTCGACAACCTCGAACTCAAGGTCATGGATCTCGAGCACGGCCTTGCCGAACTGAGCACGGTGATTGCCCGCCAGTACGGTGACATCATGAAGCTCGAACAGCAGCTTGAATTACTGGGCAAACGACTCGAACAGGTGCAGGATACCGGCCCCGCGCCTTCGGCCGAGGACGAGCTTCCTCCGCACTACTGACGACGGCACGATCCGGCCGGTCTCCCTGGTGCGCCGCCAGCCGGGTTGCTCGCTCACGGGCCGGTGCCCGCGTGCTCAGCGGACGGTATCGAGAAGCGTCAGCATGCCGCCTTCGATGCGATAGACCGGCACCTCGAGATTGCGGGAGACACTCTGCCCGGCGAATACCCGTCCGGCAGCGTCATAGCGGGTGCCGCTGCAACTGTCGGTGAACTCGCCGCCCGCCTGCCAGACAAGCGGACAACCCATCTCGCCGCCGACACCGAAGCCAACGAACCACCCCGGCTCGCGTGAGCGCCACGGCGAGTCGGCCCAGGCCGGTTGATGCGAGCGTGCCCCCTCGGGGTCTGCCAGCAAGGCAGATTCGATGACCGGCAGAGTCGCAATCTCGGCATCACTGCGGTGCAGCACGACCACCGCCTGACCGTTCCAGTCGACCAGTTGCGCCTCACCCGGGTCGATGCCCTCGAGCGAGAGTGTCATGGCCTGGCGAGCAGGCAGGTCCTTGTGACCACCGAAGACGAAGGCCAGCAGTACCCAGGCGACGGCAATTCCCGCAACCAGCAGCATGAGCTTGATCGCGACGCGAAGGTTGCGGATGCGCGCCTCGTTGCGCGCACGGGTTCCGTTCAAGCGTGTCGGCTCTGCCACAATTCACCCGTGGATACGACGATGACACTCGAGCGGCTGACCATCGATGGTCAGGAGCAACTGGCGCTGGTGGCCGGCAGGCAGCGGCTGTCGGTCGATTTCGCCCGCGCGGTGGCCCCGCAGAGCCTCAGGCGCCAGCTCGGGCGCCTGCCGCGTATTCTCGACGGTACCGCCGGGCTGGGTGCCGATGCCTGGTTCATGGCGGCGCTGGGCGCGGAGGTGCTGATGGTCGAACGCCACCCGCTGCTGCACGCCCTGCTCGCGGATGCGCTCGAACGCGCCTGTGCCGACACCGGCGACGAGTCCAGCCGCGCCATTGCCAGCCGCATCGAGCTTCGGCCGGGTGACGTGACCGACTCGCCCGGACTGGCAGCGCTGGCGGCGCGGGAAGCCATCGACGTGATTCATCTCGACCCCATGTACCCGAGCATGCGCCGGCGTGGCGCCAGCGCCAAGGGCATGCAGTTTCTGCACGCCCTGCTCGGTGACGTGCCGCCAGCGGGCGACAGCGAGACACTTTTCGCCGCGGCCTTTGCCAGTGCGGTGCGGCGCATCGTGATCAAGCGCCCTCGGGTGGCCACGGTGCCCGAGATCACGCAGGGCCACTGGCAGTACAACCCGATTGCCAGTGGTGGCACGCGCCTCGACGTGTTCGTGAATCCGGGCGCGCTCAGTCACGAAAGTTCTGGAACTGCAGCGGCAGCCCGAGTTCGGCTTCCCTGAGCACACGCATGGCAGCTTGCAGATCATCCCGCTTCTTGCCCGTGACGCGCAGCTGCTCGCCCTGGATCTGACCCTGCACCTTGAGTTTCGATGCCTTGATGGCGGCAACGGCCTTTCTGGCGGTGTCCTTGTCGATGCCCCGGCGCACCTTCATGACCTGCCGCACGCCCTTGCCGCTCGTTTCCACCTTGCCGGCATCGAGGCTCTCGATGTCGATCCGGCGCGACGTCAGCTTCTGGTAGATGATCGGGTGCATCTGCTGAATCTGGAAATCGCTGTCGGCCGTGAGCACGATGGCGCCATCACTCTGCTCGATGCCGGCCGACGTGCCCTTGAAGTCGTAACGGTTGTCGATTTCGCGCCGGGCCTGATCCACGGCGTTGGTGAGTTCGTGCTGGTCGACCTCGGACACGACGTCGAAGCTGGGCATCTCGATACTCCTGAAAAGGGACAGAAGGCGTATCGTGCCATGGAAAACGCTGTTGGCACTACTCTTTGTTCTACCCGGCGATCAGGAATCTGCCCGATCAGGCTTCCGGAGACGGAAAAGCCATTCATCATGCCCCCGCCAGATTCTACATATCCAACTGCCCACCGATCTTCACGTCCTTGGTACCTTCTTGTATCAGTGCCTTGAACTGGATTGGCATATCGGCAGCGCCGGAAACGGCATCTTCCCCCACTTTCACGTTGGTAACCCGGGCCAGCACATTTTCGACTTTGCCATTTTCCATGGCTTCACGTATTTTAACCATCTCCTCTTTGGATATTTGCGAGCTTTTCTCCAGATCATTCAGATGATTTTCCACCCATTCCTTCGACATCTGCTTTCCATGACTCGTCCTTTTCAAACTTCCTGACGCCTTGCTGTTTCTCGTTGACTTGACTTCAACGAAAATATATTTCCCGTCCTTTTCATAGATGCCGTCAATTCCGTGCCGGCCATTGATCATCTTCGCTGCTTCTTCGCCGCTCATATCACCTGGAACCGTACCTGACCCCTTTACTGGTTTCCAACCCATTTCTTCCAGATGCGCGGTTACTCGTGCCTGACCCTTGGCACCAACGACTACGTTATATTTATTTTTTCCGGAATTATCAGCACCATTGGGCTCATCGGCACCATTGGGCTCATCGGTATCCTTGATATTCTTGGTATTCGGCGAACCGGGGTCTTGCGCCCCTTTCGAAGACCCCACATTTGACTTTAGATTTGGATTGGCCGCATTGTCAATATCTCCGGCAAAATCGCCGATCTTCGCTCGTATTTGCTTCAAGGAATCGGCAGCGCCCGCCGGCAGCCCATCCATCACGTTCTTCGGAATGGCATCGATGCCTGATGCGATCTTGCGCAGAACAGGATCGACCAGTTTCCTGAAATCGGCATTGCGAGCCGCCATCTCAACAGCATTCGCGACCGTTTTGCCCCATTTGCCCAGCTTGCCGAGCTTCGCAAGATCACCGACGTAGGGAATCATGGCCGCGGCGGAGATTCCTGCGCCTGCCCAGTCGCCTCGATACAGTGAAATCCCCGCGCTAGCCCCGTCAGTAAGGGGTGTGGGGTCAGCCATTCCTACAAGATCAAGGCCCATCTGCCCCAAGTCGAGATACGTTTCCTTTTCCTTTTCACTCAGACCTTCGGGAACGTCGGATTTCTCTGCTGCCTGTGCCTTGACATGCTCTTGGAATTCTGCTTGCGTGGAGGTGTCCGCGTGCGCCTCGATCGCTTCGGCGAGTTGGGACCCCTTCTCCGAACCAAAGGCATTGAACAACCGCGCAAGCTCCTTTCCATGAAGCGACTTGGCGAACATCTTGTCAACGTCGGCCTGTTCATCCTTACTCAGGCTGGAAAGCGCATGGCCCCACTTCACCAGCGTTTCGTCGGGGAGACGGGAAACGACCTCGTTTCGATCTTTTGCGCTGAGTGTTTCGAAACGTTGATTTACAGAACGAGTATCCCCTTCGCTGACATCCGATCCTTTCCCGCTTCCCTCGAGGCGGGATTTCGCATGTGAAACCACGGAGTTCACACGCTCTTCAGAATTGCCTCCCTGGCTTTCCGTCACGCCAGGACCGCTCTTGGAATGAATGACTTGAATTGGACTCAGCATGATCGCTCCCTCTTGGTCATCTAGCAACCGAGGACACTATCAAAAGTGATTTCCGATGGATATACGTATTTACACGTATACTGCATCGTTCGCAAGCTGGCTCCATGGGCTCTGCGCCGACCTCGTCATCGACGCCGGCATTCGATGAAACCCCGTTCCGATCGGGCCCAGTCATCGTTTGATTGCACAATCAGGTCGGAGATCAAGGCAGTGAGATCTGTTCCGGCCGCCTATCCTGAGCGTTGTCGGCACCACCGCATCGTGCAGTCAGTTGATGACTATCCATCCACCTTTCTCGGCAATGAGTACCAATGGCTTACAGGCCAAGATAGTCAGCAGAACTGCACAGCTCGCTGTCGATAATAGTCAGCGATGCCCGGCACGGACTCCAGCACGGGAACCGGCAACTTGTCGACACCTGCCTCCGCCGCGAAAACACGGCAGACAAACCCGCAGGCATAACTTGCAATATCCAGCGCCGCGGAAGCCTTCTCATCATCCTTGACCTGTTCGTAATGATTGTTGAAGTCCTTCTCCATCGCGGGATCGTCCAGAAACCGCAGCAACTCCGGCAGTTGTTGATGATTTCCCGACTGGACGTCCTCGGCAAGACCCCAGATATGCCTCGACCTCGGCCTTGACGTCGTCAGGTACATTCTCCGGCGCCCTCAATTGACTCCAGGCGCTGGATGCCTTGCCGATCAGGAACGCCGCCTGTTCCCTTTCGGACATTCGCTCGAATCTGTCCCACCCTTTATTCAGCGAGTCGCCGCCCAAATGAATGACGATTGATGACATGTCAGACCTCTTACCAGTGGCGACTCCTCCGTTGATGGCCTCGAAGGTCAGCAACAGGCCGATGCCGCTGCGCCAAGCCGCGGCCGCGAACGCAGCGGAATCGACTTTACTTTCGGAGCAGTGCCGGTTGAAGGTAGAAAACATCCATCAAGCGGCATGCTGCTTTCGTGTCACGGCGCGAACAGTGCTGTCGCGTCAGATCTGATCGGCCGGGACAGCATGATGGGTGACATCCGTGAACACCCATCAGAGCTCGTACTCAATGCCTACTGGCCGCCGCGAGCGGCGCCGTAGAGCGGCAGGTCGGGATGATCATGAAGGGCCGTCCAGTCAACTTCCAGGACGCTCTCGCCTGCGCCGTTCTGCAGTGTGGCCGAGGCCGTGGACGGAACGCCGTTGTCTGCCTTGAGAAGGACAGTACTGCCATCCTCCGCCGTGACGCGGAGCTCACCCGTGAAGTACGCGCCTTCCTCCGCGGCGTTGCTGACATCTTCGGCGGAATAGCCCGGTATCTCGATGTTGGTTGACGATGCAAAGGGTTGCAGTGTTTCCACGGTGAACTTTGCCCCATCCGTCATCTGACCCTGCAGGGTGAAACTGCCGCTTGACTCCACCATGCCCTGATAGGCGTAGGTGGTATTTGTGGTCGCACTGCCGATGTTCGCGGTTTCGGTACCTTCGGTTGTCACCGACAGACTGAAGTCATCGAGCGACAGATAGGTGCCGTTGGCGTTGTTGCCATCCGAGAAGACGCCCCCGTACGAGAGCTTGCGTTTCGCTTCCTCGATCGTCAGATTCTCGAAGGCATCCTGATAGACACCGGTGGGATTCTGTCTGTTGGAATAGCTACCGTCATAGACTCGTCCATTCTGCTCACACGAAACGAAGCTGGCCTGAAGATACGAGCAGCTGCCCGTGCTGCCGCCTTCCGGGTAGGCATACATCTGCAATGACGCCGTGCCGCCGTTGTCACACTGCAATTCCTGCACGGCGGATTCACTCTCATGTGGCTGATCGGTGACTGGTGTGTCGCAATTGAAACTGATTTCGGAAGGCACTTGATAGGCGACTTCAGACCAGGCAGGGAAATCAGTGTCAGACGGCCCCATGAAATCGGCATCCAGCACGCTGAAGGCAGCAGTAAGCACGCGCAACACGTTGTCCTCGGTAAGAGTGCTGCCCGCATTTCCACCTGCGGTATCCCCACCAGAGGTATCGCCACCGGTTGTGGCGTCTCCACCGGTTGCAGTGTCTCCACCGGTTGTGGCGTCTCCACCGGTTGCGGTGTCTCCACCGGTTGCGGTGTCTCCACCGGTTGCGGTGTCTCCACCGGTTGCGGTGTCTCCACCGGTTGCAGTATCCCCACCGGTTGCGGTGTCCCCACCGGTTGCGGTGTCTCCACCGGTTGCGGTGTCTCCACCGGTTGCGGTGTCTCCACCGGTTGTGGTGTCTCCACCGGTTGTGACGCCTCCACCAGTTGTGACGCCTCCACCGGTTGCGGTGTCTCCACCACCGGTTGTGGTGTCTCCACCGGCTGGGACCGGGATGCCTCCACTGGTTGTGGTGTCTCCACTTGTAGTATTTCCACCCGTGGTGTCTTCACCCGTGGCCTCTGTGTCGCTGCTGCAAGCCGACAGCGCCAGCGCTACGGCCAGCACGCTCGTTTTCATCAGCAGGGAGCCCGAGGTGACCGGGCTTGAGGTTTCAGGAATCTTGAATCTGCGTTTCATGATCGGTACATCTCCGTTTTTGCCAGAACGTATTGCGGATTGCATTCAGGTTAGTTTTGAACAGGAAATACGTTTGTAAATGAAACGTTGAAGACTGATCCCGATCCACTATCTTCGTTTTGTTCTCTTTCAACAACAACCCGAAGACCTCCGCTGCCGACATCCCCGATGGCAAGGTCTTCCTTGATCCGGGAGCTCCCATGCGCAAATGCATTGTTCACCCTGTCTGCCGACGATTCTCGGGCAGGGCTGCCTGATGAGATGTTCTGAACTGAAGTTGTCATGACCGGATCGGGATTGCATCTCCAACTGGCCGGACACTAACAAGTTCGATCAACAAAGAAAATACGTATTTACACGTACAACGCACCGCGTATTTAATTGATGACCATCCATCCACTTTCGTCTGCAATGGACCAACCCGTACTCACGATCCCGCCGGGATTACCTTCAGGGTCAGGTTGCTGCTTGTCCTCGACATCATCACGCATGTCTTCATCAGTTCGAGCATCACTGACCAACTTCTCCTTCTTGCTGGTCAATGTCCTCTTATCAGCGGCCACGGTTGGCGTGATAGGGACCCAACCCTCGACGGGTTGCAGATTGGCATGATGGAAACCCTCGGCAGGCACCTGCTCACGCGGCATTTCCGGAGATGGATCAATCCGTTCGGATTCATCCGCGACCCCGGGATCTGATGCCAATGCCGAATCGGCTTGATCATCGGAATCTCTCTGGCCCAGCGCCTGCTTGAGATCATCCATTCGCATGGCCGAGGAACTGACGATATCCGCTTCGGAGCCTTCGTTCACTGGGGCCTGGTAACGAAAACCGGCATTTTCATCAAGCGTATTGAGGCGAGGCGTAATCAGGAACATTCTCTCGACACGCCCGGCGGAACGTGAATCGTTACGAAACAAGGCTCCGATGATCGGCAATCGCTTGAACCCGGGCAGACCACTCGAACCTTCGGAACTGTATTCCCTGACCAGACCGCCGATCAGCAGACTCTGTCCGCGCCTGACGATCGCCTGAGTGTTGATGGTCGATCGCTCGATCACGGGAATGTTGTCGACCTGCTGCGCCGATTGCGAGCCGTCTTCGATACTGACTCGCAACTTCATCTGGTATTCACCGCTGTCATCTACGTGAACGTGCGGCGTGACGCGCAAGGTCGTACCTATCGTCACGTCGAACAGATCGACCTCTTCATCACCGGCAACGCGCACGAAGAACGTCGACGTAGTGTCCATGAGCGCTTCGACGTTCGCCAGCGTCATGACATGTGGCTTCGACACGATACGCGCAGCGCCTTCGGTTTCGAGTGCCCGAATACGAGCGATGAAATCTCGCCCGCCGCCGACAACCAGCGATACGACGCCGCCTGCATTCGATTCCACCGTTGGCGGACTTGCCGGCACCAGATTCTGATCATCGGCATTGCCCGTGCCGAGCAGGGCTTCGTAGTCGTCACCTTGTCCACGCCAGTTCACGCCCAGTTCGCGAAGTCGATCCGTATCGATGTCGATGATGGTGGCCTCGATTTCGACCATGTTGGGTTTGACATCCAGCTCCCGAATGAGCGATTCGTAAGCTGCCATGCGGTCTTCACGATCACGCACGATGACCGAATTGCTGACCGGATCGGCAACGATCCGTGTATTGCGGGTAGAACTACCGGGGCTTGCCGTGGATCCGATGCCCGACGACGCCTGCAGACCCTGACCTCGGAGCCCGTCAAGCGACCCGCCTTGCGCCTCGACCCGTTCTTCCAGTGGGCGCTCGATGGCGCCTGGCTCCATGATCGACCGAAGAATGCTTGCGATACCCGGTACGGTAACGCGTTCACTGCCGATGTTCAGAGTGACGTCATCGGCCCAGGCGTAACGCAAGGGGAAGACGCGGTAAGTATCTTCGACAGGGGCAGATCGTTTCGGAGGGCTGCCTGCGGATTTATTCTTTCGCACGGCATCCGCCAACTCATTGACCTGCTGCACGAAGCGCGGTGTCCCTGTGAGCATGACGCCGAGATCAGAGGTAGTCAGCTGATTGTCTTCGTCGGTCAGACCGAAATCCCGCGCCGAATCCACAAGCAGATTCGCCTGCGATTTCGACATGTTGAGGTGTGTTCGGACCATCTGATTGGCCGGGTACACGTGCGCAACGGCGCCATCGAAATACACCCGCAGATGAAAGCTGCCGGCGATGTCACTGAAGATGCTGCTGGCCGGTTTTTCGAACTGACCGTTGACCGAACCACTGATGGAAGGGTCGATATGAACCGGAATACCAAGCTGTCCGAAAAGATCGCTCAGAAAACCACCGACGGGTTGCTCACGCGCCTCGATACGGACTTCGGTGTCGAAGCCCGGTATGTCGGCGGCCTGCACCGTCACACCCATGACCAGCGTCAGAAGAGTTCCGACCAACAACTGTCTTGCCCGCAGGACAAGCACAAACACCCGGTTCCGTGACATGGCATCAATCCATCTGGTTCAGGAGAGATAGTTGAGACACTCATCCCGAATTAAAATTCTACCGACTTTCCAGCCGGCTCATCCAGCACCCGATAACGAATGCTACTTGGTCACGGCACTCGGAGCAACTGCCGATGCGGATTCGCAAGCCACCGGAATCGGCAGAACAGCACGGTACGGTTCAACGTCGACGATGATCGGCGATACCCACTCACGCACTTCCGCGTGGAATTCGCTACCCTTACCCTCGACGGCATTGGCCCTGGCGACGACCTCTACCGTATCCAGTACATCCCGAAATTGAAATAGATATCGGTGCCGAATTCGCCACCATCGCCCGTGTGAGGATCTGCCTCCACATAATACGAGCGCACCGCTCTCACCCCTTCGACAGACTCGTCAAGCAACACGTCCCTGGAATCGGCTGGCACGACAAAGAGCAGAGCGCCATCGCTTCTGGGCCCGTCGGGGGCAGGCGTGACGACCGCGGGAACCGTTATCCCCCACCTGTCACTCCCTGCCATCAGGGCGATGTATTCGCCGTCGGGCGACCAGGTCGGGTCTTCGATTCTCCCCACGCCATCTTCCTGGAACGGATCATCGTAGTGTGCCAGTTTCGTCTGTTCCAGCGTATCCAGGTCAATCACCCAGGGAGATCCGTATTGCGAATACGTATTCTCGGCTCTCAACGACAATGCCACACGAGATCCGTCCGGGCTCACCGCCACGTCAGCAGGATAACCCTCTTCTTCATCGAAGGAAACGAACTGGCGGCCCTCGGTCGAATTCGGCTCCGTGATGTAGAGTGACTGCCCCGAGGCGTAGAGCAGGCGGTTGTCGGGAAGCCACTCGACCAACGGGCCGGTGACCTCATGACTGCCCGGCTCTCCGACTGGATTCCCCTGCAGATCAACCAGCAGGATGCGATTTTCCTCGTCGTAGTACCTGCCGTCCGAGTACAGTACCGCAATCAGATTCCCATCCGGTGACAAGGTAGCGTTCTGAACATCGCCACTGGTCGCTTCCAACATGAAACGGCTGAGCTCATTGCCCGTCTCGTCCAGAACGACGATCAGGTGCTCCCAATCGAAATCGGAAAGATAGCTGCAATCCTTCACGGTAACGACAAAACGATCGCCTTGCTGATTCGGTATTACCGAGAAATCATCTCCACGAGCGTCATCGCACCCGGGATAGTATTCGACATCGGTTCCGGCCACCTTCCGGTAATGGCCAGTCGACAAGTCCAGCAACCAACCGGGATCTTCGCGTTCGTGGCCGAACAGAATGCGACCGGCCAGGCCGGAATTCGCCCCTCCGGGCACAGAACCCACATCTCCGATACCACTTCCGTCACAACCCGCGAACAGGAGTGCGGCACATGTCGCGAAACTACGTAATCTGCATGACATGAATGCTGACCCTCAAAACGTACAGGCCCTGCCGCAAAGACGACAGGGCCTGTGCCTGCATGCCCAAGTATTGCAATGCGGTTACTTGTCGCTGGCTACCTTCGACATGCCCTGACCGATCGACCTTACCATGGTGCCGATACCTTCCATGGACATCTTGAGCATCTGCGATGACGCCTGGAACTGGGACTGAGTCTCCGCAAAAACGCCTTCCTTGCCTTCCTGACCACCCAGTGTACCCATTTTCTTTCCAAGTTCGACCATCTTGTCGAGGTGCTGGCCAGCCACCTTGCCGAGCGCCTTGGCAAGCGTTTCCAGCCAGTTCATGCCGCCCTTGCCACCTCCTTTGCCGCCCTCGCTGCCTTCAGCTCCCTCGCTGCTCCCACTCTCGTTCGTCTCTTCCTGAAAACACTGCTTGAGGGTCTGCATGACGTCATCGACCTGATCCTTGACATCGTCACCCATTTCCTTGTTGACCGCGTCTTCCACTTCAGAGCCGACACCCTCCTGCTTGAATTGGCCCAAAGTGTCCTCAACGACCTGCTTTGCCATGTCCTTCGCGAAGTCAGGCATCTGCGATCTGTCTATGAACTGATCGAGCCCGGCCTTCAGCACCTCTGCCGTCAGATTGCTGACCGCCTTGCCTACTGCTTCGTTGCCGAATATCTTGACAAGGCTTTCCATGTTGTCCTTGGCCTGAACATTAAAACCACCATTCTGTGCTGCTACAGCTCCGATACTCATGAAATCTCTCCTGAACAAGTATGACCGTCAGGTCATGTGAAAATGATCTTGACCCCTCCCATCCATCGACAAGCAGGGTTCGGAATATTGGACAACAAACACGTCGCAAGGTAAATACGTAATTACCCTGTCAGTGGAAACACCTACCATTGCACCATGGGCACTCGCCCCGACTCAGCAAGCCGTTTCCTCACCCGAGGGTTCAGGATCATGCCGTCCGAGCAGCGTCACGCCGTTGGCCGTCACGCCGAGAAGAAGGTCGTCGCCTTCGTATTCAACGACGACCAGACGTTCATGCTGACCAAGAACCAGCGTAGCCTTGTGTTTCAACAGCTTGTTGTCTCCCTGTGTTCGCCGCAGCATCGACAGTGCACGCAGCACGAGCCAGGCGAGCGCCAGAACGGCAAGCAGTGCGAATAACGCAAACAGCGCCGATACGGAAAATTCGCTCATGGTCAGCAAACATCCTCGGTGTCGAATGAAAACCCGTCACATGACGAGCCCATGATCCTGACTCATATCAGGAGATGATCCAGCCTCGCCGTGTCGTAACAGGTGAGATCCTCACCCGGCGCCTCACGCTGCACGACATCCTCCTGTCTGTCAGCCACGAAACCCTCACGTGTCTCGGTGACTCGCTCACGCGTCTCCTTCGCCCAGAGAATCACCTCCGCCACGATGTTGAACAACTCTCTGGGCACCACGTCGTCCTGCGTCTCTGCATGCAGAAGCGCTCGCGCCAGGGGCTCGTTGCGAAGAATCGGCGTGCCGGCAAGCTCTGCTGCTTCGCGCATGATGCGCGCCTGCTCATCCTCTCCCCTCGCCGTCATCAGAGGCACCCGGGTCTCCTCCTTGTCGTAGAGAATGGCGACGGCGATGTGCGTGGGGTTCACCACGAGCACATTGGCGTCGCGAGCAGCCTGCGTCGCGCCTTCCTGGGACCACTCGAGCGCCGTCTGCCGACGTGACTGCTTGATCTGGGGGTCGCCTTCGAGATCCTTCTGTTCCTGTCTGATGTCACGGCGACTCATCATCATCCGGCGCATGAAAGAGTAATGCTGAAAGGCGGTGTCGACGAACATCAGCAGGAAATAGGCGAGCAGGGTCCAGCCGAGAACGCGTACGCCGATGTAGAGCACGGATTCGACGATGGACCGGGGCTCTCCCCACGGCAGCAGCATCACTTCGCCGATGATGCTCTCGAACACCAGCCAGGCGATACCGAACAGAACGCACACCTGCACGATCGACTTTCCGAGATCGAAAAGGCTTTCGGCGCTGAAGATGCGTTTGATGCCCTCCGCCGGATTGAGATTCTCCATGCGCGGTTTCATTCGTTCGGCCGTGAAGATCGGCCCGGCCTGCAGATACTCGATCACCACTTGAAACACCGCCAGCGGCAGCAACCAGATGGCACTCACCAGCAGGAAGGCATGGGCCGCCTCGCGCCCGATTTCCGGCAGAACTGTAATGAAATCCTCGCCGATCAGATTGATCGACAGTTCGGTGAGATACCTTGCGCGGTCGACCAGCTGACCGGCGATCAGCCACAGCAGCAGCAGCGCGAACAACATGCCCAGCACGAGACCGATATCACGCCCCTTGGCGACCTGCCCCCGCTCCCTCGCCTTCTTCAGCGAATGTGGTGTGGGTTTCTCCGTCTTGTCACCCGATTTATCGCTCATTACCGAGTCTCCATGTCAGATTGCCGTTTCCTGGTGGGTTATAGTAAAACGCGTAGCCTTGATTTTGCACTCATGGGACTGAGGCAGTGACGATGAATCTGCAACAGAAAACATCGCAATGGCCGTTCGATGAAATCCATGAGCGATTTCAGCACACCGGCGAGCGCCATCTGGTTGCGCGTGTTCCACGGTCACGCTGAAGGGTAATCCGACCATGTCATTCGCTTCCATTCTGCAACGAGTCAGTAACGGCAGCCTGCTGCTCAAGCGCAGCAGCGACCTCGTTCTGGCCGTTGTGGTCGTCGCGATCATCGGCGTGATGATTCTGCCGTTGCCACTTGCCATGCTCGATACCCTCGTGGCAGTGAACATCTCGGCCGGTGTGATGCTGGTACTCATGAGCATCTATGTTGCGACGCCGCTGAAATTTGCGGCCTTTCCAAGTGTGCTCCTCATCAGCACGCTCTATCGCCTGGCGCTGTCGGTTGCCACGACGCGCATGATTCTGCTTGACGGGGACGCCGGCCACATCATCAACACCTTCGGCAGCCTTGTCGCGGGCGGCAACATCGTGGTCGGACTCGTGGTGTTTCTCATCATCACCATCGTGCAGTTTCTCGTCATCGCCAAGGGCGCCGAACGTGTGGCGGAAGTCGGTGCCCGTTTCACGCTCGATGCCATGCCAGGCAAACAGATGTCGATCGATTCCGATCTGCGCTCGGGGCTCATCGACAAGGCAGACGCGCGCACGAAACGCGATCAGCTGGAACTCGAAAGCAAGCTATACGGCAGCATGGATGGCGCCATGAAGTTCGTCAAGGGCGACGCCATCGCCGGCATCGTCATCATCATCATCAATCTTCTCGGTGGCCTTGCCATAGGCGTCTTCCAGAACGGCATGTCAGCCAGTGAAGCGATGGCGAAGTACTCGATACTCACCATCGGCGATGGTCTCGTGGCTCAGATTCCGGCTCTTCTGGGTGCAATGTCTGCCGGCCTCATCGTCACGCGCGTCAGCGATGGCAGCGAGGACGAGAATCTCGGCGATGCCATTCAACGGCAGTTCACATCCATCCCGCGTGTGCTGATGGTTGCCGGTGCCATGTGCGCACTCTTTGCTTTCGTACCCGGGTTCCCTTCCGCAATCTTCTTCGGCCTTGGCGTGCTGTTGCTGATTGCCGGTGCGTTTCTCGTGCCTGCATTCCGCGAGCGAGTCAGCAGCGCATCACAGCCCACCTTCGACACCGTGATGCACCGCCACTCGGTGCCGCGAAATCAGGTGGTCCGAGCCAACGTCGATATGGTCGCCCCGCCACTGCCATTGGTGCTGCACTGCCCGGCAAGCTTCGCCCGTGACGGAGGCGGCGACGAATTGCAGCAGGCGATGGAGACCCGGCTGCGCAACCATCGACGCCGCAGCGGCATCGCGCTTCCCGATCTCTGTATCGAATGGCAGCGGAACGACGACGTCACCTGGTCGCTCGACGCCTTCGAGGTTCCCCTCGTCGGTGGCAGACTCGACACCAACGCCGATGTCGGCACGCTTGCCGATGAAGCCATGCTCGGACTGCGGCGCAACTGCAAGCTCTTCGTGGGTCTGCAGGAAACCAGCACCATGGTGAAACAGCTCTCCGCTGATTCACCCGACGTCGCCAGAGAGGTTCTGCGCATGCTGCCGACGCAGAGTATCGCCGCCATCCTCAGAAACCTCGCCGAAGAAGAAGTACCGATCAACAATCTCAAGGCGATCTTCGAAGGGTTGGTCATCGTCATCCAGAACGAAAAGGATCCGGGCAACCTGACCGAGTTCGCTCGCATGGCCCTGGCAAGGCAGCTTTGCCATTCGTGCGCCACCGATGGCGTCGTGCATGCCGTCAGCCTGGTACCGGAACTGGAAGAACGACTGACGGAGGCGGTGCGCCCGGGCGCCGGAAGCACGCACCTTCACATTGAGGAACCGGTACTCCTCGACATCCAGTCACGACTGACAGCAGCCATCGAAGAGTACGAACCCGACGCTCTGGTCGTGCCCGTACCGCTGCGCAGGCACATACGCGCGCTGATCGCCGACGCCTGCTTCGACACCCCGGTGCTGTCCTACCCGGAAATCGTGAGTCCATTCAGATTGAAGATGATTCATCGGCTCGGTGGTGGCCAGCCCACCCTGGAAGCCGTGGGTAACTGACCATGACGCAACAACCCACACATCACATCAGCGTCGATGCCGGCCTTCAGCAAGGCGCGGTCGAAGCGCTTGACTGCCGGTGTTCCGTCAGTGTCGGAACGTCGCTGGACAATGACGTGGTGATATTGCTGCCCCCATCCCGAACCGGGGATGGTCTGCGTTTCACCTTGTGCCAGAAGACGGCGGCGGTTCTCCAGCTCACGGTGCTCGACGGCGAAGCGACCGTCGACGATCAGCCACTGGCGGCGACTGAATCGACCAACATGCGTGCCACTGGCAAGGTGCAGTGGAACGGCATCGAACTGAGTGTTTCACGATGTACCGGAGAGCATCTTCCGGAAGCACCTCCGCAGCGAAACCGCGTAATTGCGCGTGTCACCGAGTTCCTGAACAATACCTTGCAGACGCGTCATCTTACCGATCGCACCTCCTACCAGATGTCTCTGCTGGCCATGGCAACGGGCAGCGTTCTGCTCTTCTACGCCATTGCCCCCGACCATCTGCGCTTCTGGCAATCAACCGATCTGCCGCCGCCTCTGGAACAACAGGTAGCCAATCTGGAACTCGACAACGTCAAGGTCGAGTTCGATGCTTCCGGTGCGGCAGACAGAATTGTCGGTCACGTCCAGTCACGCTCGGAATGGATGACGCTTTCGTCGCTCGTCAGGGAACAATCGGCAGGCCAGGTCGATCTCAATGTACAGATAGACGAAGAATTCGCTGACGATATCGACGACATCTTTCGCGTTCACGGCGCCGAAGCCGAGATACAAGTCACCGGCCCCGGCCGGGCAAGCGTGAATTCGAACACTTCGGAAGCCACGCTGGCACAGATTCGCGAAGCGCTCGAGCGTGACATACCGTCACTGGTCGAACTGGACATCGAGAACACGCCACCGAAAGCGCCTCCACCACGTGTTCGATCCGACCCGGGCAAGACCGTGGAAACGATCGTGAGCGGTGAGCCTGCCTATGTACTCACGCGCGATCAGTCGCGTTATTTCGTGGGTTCGACCCTGCCGTCGGGTCACACGATCACCGACATCACGGACGGCGAAGTCACCGTTCTTCTGGACGGTGTGAAAAGTACCTTGCAGTTCTGAAACACAAGCACAATCATCAACGATGATTATCAACGAGGATCAGCAATGAACAACGACATTACCAATCTCGCCCTGTCAGTGGGAACCAGTGCAACCAACGCAACCAACAGCAGCACGGGCTCCGGCCCCAAGAAGCCGAACAGCTGGTTCGAAGCCATGGCCGATGCCTGGGGAAGCGCCCTGAACGAGCAGGCCAACCGCATCGTCGAGAAATCCGCCCAGTTGAACGACGGCATGGACAGCCCCGCCGTGATTACCGAACTGACGGCCGAATCGCTGCGCATGTCTTTTCTGTCGAACAGCTCGCACACCTCGCTGACCAGCGTCGGCACAGCACAGGAGACGCTCGCGCGCAAGCAATAGGCGCAACAAACACCATACGCATCATAGGGAGATTCATCATGATCCAGGCAACGATTCCCGTGCCACCCGAAGCGGTCACCGAAAACGACGTCGGCGGCAACAGCATGCCGATGGCCTACGATGCCTCACTGACCGATATCGTCGCATTCGAAGACAGCATTGCCCTGGCTGAAGCAAAGGTACCAACGGTTGATTCGGTATCCGAAGTGGCCAAGGCAGTATTCGAACCACTCGATTTCATCAATCAGGAGGCAACCTCACTGGCCGATTTCGCCAACGCGGCAATCGAGTCGGACGACACGCTCTCTCCTGCAGAGATCGTCAAACTGACCGTACGGAGTCAGGAATTCATGTTCCACAGCCAGCTGACCGCCAACATCGCCAACCGTACGGCCGACGGCGTCCAGCAACTCTTCAGACAGCAGAGCTGAGCCATGAACCTGCGCCTCCTTCCCCTGCTGCTTGTTGCCCTGCTGCTGGTCGGCTGTCGTCAGCAGGTACTCTATTCCGATCTCACCGAACAGGAAGCCAACGAGATCATGGCACTCCTCTATGCAGCCGACCTTCCGGCCAGCAAGGTAGCGGTGAAGGGCGGGAACTATCGAGTGGATACCAGCCGTGAGACCTTCTCGGAAGCCATGACGCTGCTGCAGGCCAATGGCCTGCCGCGAGAGCGTTTCGACAGCCTCGGAAAGGTATTTGCCAAGGAAGGTTTCGTTTCGTCTCCACTCGAAGAACAGGCGCGACTCAACCACGCGCTGTCTCAGGAAATGGCCCACACGCTCTCCAACATCGATGGCGTACTCATGGCACGTGTGCATCTCGCGGTGCCGGAGCAGGAGCTTCTCGAAGAAAAACCCGTGGCTTCCAGCGCATCCGTGTTCATCAAGCACCGTGCCGACGTCGATCTGAGTCAGAGCGTGCCGAAAATGAAGGCCCTGGTGGTCGACGGTGTCGAGAATCTTCCCTATGAAAACGTGACCGTCAGCCTGTTTCCAGCCGTCACACCAGCCTTGAATCGCGAGCAGGAGCTTGTACCCGGGACGATGGCCCAGCAAACAGCCAGTTTTCCGAACGTCGAACTGATCACCATCGCCGCGGCGCTGGCGATGCTCACCTTCGGCCTGATCACCTTACGCTACAAATGGCCTTTCAGCCTTGTCAGAAAAGGCAGTGACTCGGGTACTTCGAGTGGCGAGGACCTGACAGCTTCGCGCAGCGATGACCCGACGGCTTCGCGCCGCGATGGCCCGGACGCTTCGCGCAGCAGCGACAACACGCTCGCACCGAAGGAATCCTCATGAGTCAGCAGCAAACGGAGCAACTGAAACGCCAGTGGCGCAGCGTCGCCGCGCGCCACATCACGCGTGCCGCATCGCAATCGATCAGCGGTATCGACGAAGCCGATCTCATGGCATCGATCAGCCTCGAAGACATCGACACCTTGCCGCACTGGTGCGCACTCGAGGACGAGGAACTGGCCACCTGGCAGCACACCACCGGCGCTCTGTTCGTGGCGCCTGCGCTGTTTCGTTCGTTGAACGGCGAGTTCCTTCGCCGAGCCAGAGACACGATAGGCAGTGAACTGTTCTCACGCCTGCTCGAGGAAACCAACCTCCCCGACCAAGCACCGAACATGACTGCCGACGACGACCTCGAGCATCTGCTTGAACTTGCCGGCGCAGGTGTCCTGTCGAGCCTGATTCGCAACGACACTCTGAGAGAACTCTTCGGAACCCGACTCCTCAGCCACGATACGCCATGCCCGACCCTGGAACCGGACGTGGCCAACGACCTCTACCTGCGCTGTGCCGCCATTCTCACCGATGATGCGCGCAGCGGTGAAACAACGGGCGAAACAACGGCATGAGCATCATCTGTCTCGTCGGTACCGACCGATTGACGCTCGCCACCGACCGGCTGGTGTTCGATGCGAACGAAACGGACGCACTTTCCGATGCCGCTGCGCATGCCGAATCGCTCTCCACACTGCTCGACAGCGAAAACGATCGCATTCGCACAGCCGAAGAGCAGGGTTATCGCGACGGACATGCACGTGGACAGCAGCAAGGGCGTGCCGACATCCAGGCGAAACTCACGAGCGAATGGCTCGCCGCCACCGATTCACTGCATGCAGCAACCCGTCAGACGCGAGAGCAGAGTGTCCACCTGGCTCTCGCCATCGTGAGGCGCATTGCGGGCGAAATCGACGAAACCAGGCTGCTCGCCTCGCTCGCCAGCAAGGCCGCCGAAGATCTGCTGCCGGACGAACAGGCGGAACTGAGTGTGCATCCCGCCATGCTCGAAGGCGTCGAAAAACGACTGTCGACACTGGCCGGTGTTCCATTTGCGCGCGTGATCGGTGACGACCAGCTCAAGCGCCATGATTGCGTCATCCGCACCGCCGAAGGCACGCTTGCAGCCGATCTCGATACCCACCTTCAGGCTCTGGAGAAATACTTCCATGAGCACTGACGATGGCATGGCGGCAACCGGGAACGCGCGCGAGGAATACGAGACGAACATGAGTTCGCTGCTCGCCAGGCTGGAACAGGCCCCCGAAACACTCAGGCGGCAAGGTCAGGTGGTGCGCGCCTGGGGCACCTCCGTCATCGTGAGCGGACTGTCGGCTGCCATCGGTCAACGCTGCGAGATTCTCTCACCCGACGGCAGCCAGCGACAGATCGCCGATGTCGTCGGTATCGAGGAAGGCCATCTGATTCTCTATCCTCTCGGGCTGCTCGACGGTATCTCCAACAAGTCGCGTGTTCAACTCCTCGATGGCGATCGCAGCCTGCCCTTCCATGATGACATGCTCGGCCGGGTTCTCGATGGCACCGGGCAGGTACTGCAGGGGCCACCGATGTCGGCTCGCGGCATCACGCGCATACCCATTGCCCGCGATGCACCAGCGCCGCTCGAACGACAGCCGATCAGAAGCTTCTTCGATACCGGCATACGCGCCATCGACGGACTGCTGAGCGTGGGCGTCGGGCAACGCATCGGCATCTTCGCCACAGCCGGTGGCGGAAAATCCACGTTGCTGTCGATGCTGGCTCGCGCCGGCACCAGTGACGTCTTCGTGATCGGACTCGTCGGAGAGCGTGGACGTGAAGTGCGCGAGTTCATCGACAGGCACCTCGGCGCAGAAGGCATGCGCCGAGCCGTCGTGGTGGTATCCACCTCAGACCGACCGGCGATGGAACGAATCTGCGCCGCACAGTACGCCACCGCCATTGCGGAGGCCTTTCGTGACCGTGGACGCAATGTGACGCTGATGATCGATTCGATTACCCGCTACGCTCGCGCGCTTCGCGAAGTGGGCCTGTCGATCGGCGAACCACCGGTGCGACGCGGCTTTCCGCCATCGGTATTTGCAGAACTGCCGAGACTGTTCGAACGCGCCGGCAACAGTCACGAGGGAACCATTACCGCCTTCTATACCGTGCTGGCCGAGGACGACGAGGGTGATGACCCGATTGTCGAGGAAACCCGCTCCATTCTCGATGGTCACATTTCACTGTCGCGCAAGCTCGGCGAAGCGGGTCACTATCCGGCCATCGACATTCTCGCGAGTACCAGCAGGTTGTTCACCGAGATCGCTTCAACCGAGCATCAATGGTACGCCAACCGGGTTCGCAAGCTCATCGCCCGTTATCGCGATACCGAGCTTCTGCTGCAACTGGGTGAATACGAAGCCGGCAGCAATGCCGACATCGACGAAGCCGTGGAGAAACACGAGGCCATCAACGCGTTTCTGCAGCAGGCACACCATGAGCATTCGTCACGTGACGCTACGCTGCAGGCGTTGGGGGCTCTGGCGTGAGTGGAGCCAGACAGGAAGAAGAGAAACGGCTGCAGACCCTGCAGCGCATTCAGTCATTGCGGGAACGTCGCCTGCAGCAGGCGCTCAGCGCCGCCAGTGCTGCCACCGCCAGGTTCCAGAGCGAAGTGGATGAATACGATGCCCGAATCGCCGCACTTGCCGAAACGATCGACAGAACCGTCGCTTACCGTGCCGACGCCGAAGTCGAGAACGATCCAGCGACCTACGCCCGCATTCTCGAGCAACGCTACTGGTTCAACTACGATCGCGAAAAGGAAACCTTCTATCGAGAGCGGGCTGCAAGCAAGCTTGCCGACAGTCAGAAGGCACTGGCGCAGGCGCGACACGCCCTGCTGCGCTGCCGCGCGAAAGGAGACCTCCTCAAGGAGCGCTTGCGCGCCACCCGAAAACAGATAGACCGGCAACACGAGTCGAAACAGGCCGATGAGGCACTTTCGACCACGATGATCAGGGAGAGACTTTCATGATCAACACCACCGACATGACGACTTCCGTTTCGCGGCCGACGGAAACCAGCAGACGCCCCCTGTCCAGACCTGATGACGGCAGTCGGAACGACGACTTCGACGCCGCGATGAAACGCGCGGAGCAGAAACACTCCGACCGGGATGGGGACATGGCGGGTTTGCGGCGCGACGGCAGTGCGGATTCCCTCGCCACCGGTGCGGCCCGGGCAGAGTCGGTCATGGCCGATGACGAATCGAGTTCGGCAGCGAGCGTCTCTGCCGAAACGATGAAACAGGACACTCAGCTTCTGCCGCTGACCGTCAGTCTCGCCGATTCTGCTCAACAGCCCACTGCCGAAACAGCGACTTCGGCAAGGGCCCATACCATGGCACCGGTCATCTCCACCGCGGTGGAAGCCATGATACGCGAGGTCTCCAATCGCATCCGCCTGAGCGACGAACGCCGCTGGACGCTGCGGCTCGAAGGCGTCGGCAAGAACGCCATGCTCATCGATGTCGCCAGGGAAGACGGCACATGGATGGTGAAGGTGGCCGACGATTCGAACGAAAGGCACGAGTACGGCGACGACCTTGTCGGCAAGCTTCGCGAACGACTCGAAAACCTTGACGCCGATGTTCTCTACCGCGACTGAATGGCCGAAGGACTACGCAAGGATGAACCAGCCGAGGGCACAATCACGCAGCCGCTCTCTGCCGATGGAATCACTCACCCGCATTCTCGATGACGAACGCGTCTACGCCGCACTGATCGACCCGGATACACTTGAACTCATCTGGATTTCCGAACAGTGCCGAGCAGCGAATCTGTCACGGCGGGTCGGAGATCGCCTCGACAGGGCGGATCCGCTTGCCGGATTGCTCGACAGCCTGAGCAGCAAGACAAGTCATGCAAGGAGTGTTCGCCTGCAGTCCGCGATGTTCAAGGCTCAACCCACCGACGAAGCCTGCCCCACCGAGCCCGAAGTCGAACACGTCGACGAGTCCGTGGCCGAATCGGTGTCGGCCGAACGCATCTGCGACGATCGCATCCTGATTCGCTGGCGCAATCCCGACAGGCTCGGCGCCTACTATCGGCATTTCATGGCCGAACGCGAGCGACTCTTCAGTGTGTCGCACTCGTTGACCGTGAACGAGATGGCAACCACCCTTGCTCACGAACTCAACCAGCCGATCGGCACCACCCTCAATATCATCAACGGTTGTCGCAGACGGCTCGAACGTGGCGACACGGATCCGGAAGCTCTCTGTGAAGGACTGACTCTCGCCAGTCGGCAATCGGAATTTGCGGCAGAGATCATCGCCCGTATCCGCAATTTCACCGCCGCGCGACAACCCGCAGTTGTCGCGGTCGACATTCGCGATGTCGTTCGGGATGCGCTGGCACTGCTTGACTGGGTGGTTGAATCCGAACGCATCGACGTCAGACTGAACACGAGCAACGAGCCGTTGATGGTTCGTTGCGATCGCACCATGCTCCAGCAGGTTCTCATCAATCTCTGCCGCAACGGCATCGAAGCCATGCGTGACAATGCCGATGGCGAGCGTCGTGTGCTCGGCGTCGTGGTGTTGCGCTCGGAAGACGGCATTCTGATCGATATCGAAGACCACGGTCACGGGCTGGGTGCGAAAGGCTGTGACGCACTGTTCACCCCGTTTCGTACCGACAAGCCCGATGGCATGGGCGTCGGATTGAACATCTGCCGCTCCTTCGTCGAACTGCATCAGGGCCGGTTCTGGCTCACCACGAACTCGCATCGTGGCTGCACCGCACACATTCTGCTGCCGGAGATGCAGTCCGCCGTCTCACCCGAAAACGACCGTGCCGAGGCCATGCCGTGATGAAGAATGCCATGATCCACGTCGTCGACGACAACGACGCCTTCCGCGAATCGCTGGCCTGGTTGCTCAAGAGTGAGGGCTACGACGTCAGCCAGCACGCCGATGCCACATCAGCCATCGAAGGCATCACGAAGGATACTGCGGCAACGCAGACCAGGCGCTGCCTGCTGCTCGATATTCGCATGCCGGCCATGAGCGGCCTCGATCTTCATGATCAACTCAACACGCGCAAGCTCGATATTCCGGTGGTGTACATGACCGGCCATGCCGATGTACCGCTGGCCGTCGAGGCGATGAAGAAAGGGGCCATCACCCTGCTTGAAAAGCCACTGCAGAATGAAACGCTGCTTTCCGCCATATCCGGCGCGCTGGAACGCTCCGCAAGGAATTCCGGCACGAGGCCGCCCGCCGAAACGGGGGCATCTGCCATGTCGGAAGCGGAACGTGACCATGTCAGGCAACTCCTCGACAGCCTGACGCCACGGGAACACGACGTACTGGAATGTGTGGTCGAAGGCCAGGCGAACAAGGTACTCGCACACACGCTCGGCATCAGCATCCGTACCGTGGAAATGCACCGTTCGCGTGTGCTGAAGAAACTCGAAGTGCACAGCTCACCCGAACTCGTGCGCAAGGTACTCCTGTATCGGCAAGCCGTACCGTATGCAGAGGAAGCGGAAGCATGAACGCCCGTGTGAGGCACGGGGGCGCAACCACCACCTGGTTTTTCGAGGCTGAATCGCGCTTCGGCAAGCTGCTGTTCGGTCTTGCCGCGGAAACACCTCTGAGTGAACCAACCAACGTGGTGCAGGCGCTGCAGGTCAGCGAAGTCTTCGAGCCCGTATTTGCCGAAATCGAGACAAGGCTAGCCTGCACGCTTGATGCGCGGCCCCGGCTGCATCGACAGAGTCACGACCACGATGCATCCGCGGCAACGGACAGCCATGACCACAGGCAGCGTTCCCCGCACGATCCACTCAACTCACCTGCACTGACGCTTCGCTGCAAGGCCACTCTCGCCGAGCCCGGCACCGACATCGAAGTGCGGTTTCCGCCCGCGGCATGGGCCGCGCTTCCGGAACTTGCCGTGGAAACGTGGCCAGAGAGTCTGAGCGCTTGCTGGTTGCAAACGGGTGTCGACATCATCATCAGCCAACCCGAACTGGGTGAAGAGGACGAAGCGCGCCTCGAAACAGGCAACGTGCTGCTGCTACCCGAGTCATTCAGCGAAAGCTGGACCATCAGTCTGTCGCTGTTGCAGAAGCACATACAGCTTCGAGGACACATCAGTACAAGGCCACCGGTGTGCACGATACATCCGGCCTCACCGATCAGTGAAGCTGTCGTTGCAGAGCGGCCTGAAGAGACTCGACCGCGGCAGCGCTGCACCGTTTCACATCGTTGGCACGTCGATCCCGCCACCCTCTTCAAGCCCGAATTGAGTCTTCCGCCCGAGTTCCTCGATGATGTCTGGCAACTGACCGGAGCGAATGGTGCCGTACGAAACGGACACCTCGTACCGATATCCAGAGGCTATGGCCTGCTCCTCGGTTCGGACATGAACCGGCACAACGGCACTGCACCACACGAGACACGGATCGACAGGGTTGCCTCGACATGGATCTGACCACGTTTTCTCCATCCTCGGCGCTCCTCACGGTCATCCTGCTTGCCCTGGCACCGTTCGCCGCCGTCATGGTCACTTCCTTCACGAAGATCGTGGTGGTACTGAGCCTGCTTCGGAACGCGCTCGGGCTGCAACAGGTGCCTCCGAACCTCGTGATCAATGCGCTTGCAATGGTGCTGACCATCTACGTCATGTACCCGGTCGGCCGTGAAGTCATGACGGTGCTCGACGAGAACCCGGTGGTGATCGAATCGAGTGCCGATCTGCTGCGCGTTGCCGACACCGCCAAGGAACCCGTCCGGGAGTTTCTGCTCGAGCACACCGATGCGCTCGAACAGCGGTTCTTCCACAACACGATCGAGCGCATACAGAACAAGGACGATGCCGAACCCGTGGCACCCACCGACTTCATCGTGCTGGTGCCCGCCTTCACCATCAGCGAGCTGACCGAAGCGTTTCAGATCGGCTTCCTGATCTTTCTGCCCTTCATCGTGATCGACCTCGTCATCGCCAACATCCTGATGGCCATGGGCATGCTGATGCTGTCGCCGACGATCATCTCTCTGCCATTCAAGCTGCTGCTGTTCGTGGTGGTGGAAGGCTGGGCCAAGCTCGCACATGGCCTGGTACTCACCTATCTCTGACGCTGCTACCGGGATTGTTGCTGCACCATGATTGATGCCGAAGTCATCAAGCTGACCCAGCAGGCCCTGTGGCTGGTACTGTTGCTGGCCACACCACCGGTACTCGCCGCAGCCGTGACGGGTCTCGTGGTGGCGCTGATCCAGGCCGCCACGCAACTACAGGAACAGACGGTGCAATACGCACTGAAGTTCTTCGCCATCGTGCTGTCGATCTTCCTGACCATGGCACTCACGGGCGCGACCCTGTACCAGTACAGTGATCGCATCTTCAGCGATTTTCCCAGCATGGTGGCCGAGGACTGAGGCCTTGGAAACGTCGGAACTCTTTGCCATCGCATCCGAACAGATTCTCCTGTTCGGCGCATCGGCGATGCGGCTTTCCGTCGCCTTTCTGATGCTGCCGCTGTTCGCCAACCAACTCATCCCCCCGTTGATCCGGAACGCCCTTTTCCTCGCGCTCTCGCTGATGGCTTTCGTATTGCAGCCGACGCTCGACATCTCGGCACTGCAGGGACACGAGTGGGGTGTACTGTTTCTGAAGGAGGCATTCGTCGGCGTGACGATCGGCTTCTTCTTCGGCATTTTCGTCTGGGCCTTCGAAGCGGCCGGCGAAATCATCGACACGATGATCGGTGCCAGTGCAGCGATGCTTTTCGACCCCTTGTCCGGGCATCAGGTCACGCCGATCGGCGAATTCATCGGGCGCTGGATCAACTACGTGTTCCTTGCCGCCGGTGGCCTGCTGTTCCTGACCACCGCCGTCCTCGAAAGCTACGTGATCTGGCCGTTGACGGAAAACCTGCCCAACCTGCGGATGGCGAGCGTGGTGCTGTTCGAGCGAGAGATATCCACCTTCATGCGTCTGATGCTCACGCTGATATCACCCATACTGGTGATCATCATGATCATCGACATCTCGCTCGGCATGCTCAACCGTTTCTCTCAACGTCTGAACGTGTTCTTCATCTCGATATCGATCAAGGGACTCGCTGCCGTGTTCGTTCTGGCCCTGTTGATACCGATACTGATCGGCGTTCTCGAACGGGAACTGAACGCTCATCGGAACAGTATCGACGGGATGCTGAATGAGGTTCTGCAGATGCCGGAACGTTGAAGCTACTGCGGGATCGTCATCCAAGGAGCCCCGAATACGAATCATTGCGTCTGCTCACGGAGAATGTCAGATCTGCCGTGCAACATCAAAGACACTTGTAGTGCACGAATACGTTTGCATACCGTTCACCGTCGAACGGCTCCGGCCTGCCGTGCAACAAGCGCGCACCCTCGTAGAACAGCATCTCGCCAGGCTCCAGCAACACTGCGTGAGTCCGAAACTGATGATCATGCATGAACAATGGCCAGGGCGTACGAACACCCTGCTGATCAACGTTGAGTATGACACTGGCTATGTGGGTCTCGACCCTGTCCCTGTGCATCTTCAGGATGCTGCCTCGCAAGTACTCGCGTATTCCGTATACGTATGTCGGCACAAGGTAGTCACCCGCCCAGGCCTCGACCAGCGGCTGCAATTCAGCATGCAGGAGTTCACGCAACGCCTGGGGCAACTCGAGCATCCGTGTAGTAACTGCATCGTCTGCCGATCTCGGAATGAAGTCCGGTACATGCTCATCTTCATGTTCCCGACTATCCGATTGATTGAACTCACGCAATGCAGACATCAGACCGGACGGCACTTCGGCCTTCATGAAGCCATTTCGCGTCAACATCCGCGGAAGCTCCTGCAATGACGTATCGGCATGGAAGCTTTCATCCTCGCTTCTGAACCATTTCGTCAGTATCGCCTTGTAA
>PDWI01000939.1_pt2 | contig 47247 bp, 43 predicted proteins | sample 1430891 | NCBI WGS metagenome assembly PDWI01 (sample SAMN01162508, study PRJNA174530) | Oral metagenome, whole genome shotgun sequencing project. | biome: Marine environment; feature: Marine mammal; material: Swab sample of the gingival sulcus; isolation source: swab sample of gingival sulcus...
CCCCCCCCCCCCCCCCGAAAAATGGAGAGCAAAATGGAGGTTAAAGAAAGCTTAAAAATTCAATTTTTTGCGATGGCAATAATCAATGTTGTTTTTATTGTTGCATCAATATTTCTTTTTCTCCAAGTCAAGGAAGACAGCGAAACAATTATTAAATTGCAGGATAAAAAAGAGCGCTTATTTTTAGTTGCAGATGAGCTAAAACAATGCAGCGAAGACTTAACAAGATTATGCCGTATTTTTGTAGCAAGCTCAGGTAAACAAAAATATCTTGATGAATATAATTACATTGTTGACTGGCGCTCAGGGAAAATACCAAGACCAGACACACTTGATAAAAAAATATTTCCCGAAAGAAAAATTAGTCAAATTGAGCTTTTAAAAGAGTTTGGTTGTACAGAAGCAGAGCTAAATCTTTTAAAGCAGTCAAGTGAATTAAGCAATAAACTTATTTCGATTGAAATGCAGGCAATCAATACAATTAAGAAAAGAGCATATATTTCAGGCGTATATAAAATTCGTGAAAATGAAAGCTACTTTAATTTCGCAAATAGAATAATAAACGATGATAATTATAATGCTGAAGTTGCAAAAATTATGAAACCAATAAATCAATTTCATTCGTTACTTCATAAAAGAGTTGAAAATATTATTCTTAAAACAGAAAAAAGTTTGGTATGGAAAGAAAGCCTTGCCGTTATATTCATGATAATAGTAATTATAAGTTTTATTATAATGCTTGTTTTCTTTTATCGTGCAATATTAAGACATGTTTTAAAAATATCAAAATTGTTATTGGTACTGGGAGATGGCGATTTAACCCATACATGTAACATAAAATCCAAAAACGAAATAGGCACAATGTCGTTAAATTTAAATACGATGGTTAAAAATATTCGCGATCTTATTTTTGTTATTCAAAAAAATGCTACCTCTCTTTCAAACGATGGTGAACAACTTTCAAATAATATGAGTGAAACCGCAAATTCAATAAACGAAATCAGTGCAAATATTGACGGTGTAAAAGAGCAAATTTTAAGTCAAAGTTCCGGTGTAACAGAAACCTCTGCAACTATGGAAGAAATAATTCGTACTATTCACAGCCTCGATAGTCGAATTGCAAAACAAGTTACAACCCTGCAAAATCTTATTGCCATCATTCAAGAAAGTAATACAACTACAGGAGAAACACATAATATCCTCAATAAAAATAATGAGCTTATAGCGGGGCTTGTAAATGAGTCAGCACGAGGAAAAGAAGTTATTACTAACTCTGAGCATGAAGTAAAAAAGATTTTAGACGAATCGGGAACACTTTTAGAAGCAAGTAATATCATTCAAAACATTGCAAGCCAGACGAACCTTTTGGCTATGAATGCGGCAATCGAAGCCGCCCACGCAGGCGATGCCGGAAAAGGCTTTGCCGTTGTTGCTGATGAAATCAGAAAACTTGCAGAGGAGTCAAGCTCACAAGCAAAAATGATAACGGCTTCACTTAAAAATTTAAGCAGCGAAATTAAAGGTATATCCAACGCTTCATCAAACATCGGTGAAAGTTTTATGTCAATTTTCGATAAGGTAAATCAAGTTAAACAACGAAGTGCAGGTATAATGAAAATTGCAGAAACAAGACAAGTGCAAAGCGATAAATTATTACATCTAATCGAAAATATAGACGGAATAACCAGTGAGGTAAAAAACGGCTCAACAGAAATGCTAAAGGGCGGTGAACAAGTTGCAACTGAAATGAGAAAACTTGATGAGCTTACGAGAGTTATCTCTGAAGCTATGAATGAAATGGCAGTAGGTGCTTCGCAAATAAATCAAGCCGTTCAAGAGGTAAACGATTTAACTAAACAGAATAAAGAAAGTATAAAAACATTATCTGTCGAAGTAAATAAGTTTACTGTTTAAAACAAAAAGCGTTAGGCACATTAAAAGTTGTGCCGACTTTTTCAAAAGTCGGCACAAAATAAAAATGTTGCGATAATTTTCGCAACATTTTTAGTCGGAGGCGAAGACGCGAGCTTTTAATACGCCGGCGGGCTTCGCCCGCAACGCCCAAATAAAAATTTAAATTATAAAACAATTCTGTCATTTCCCTCTCGTTTTACTTTTCCGCTTTTTTCCATGCAATTCAAAATAGGGATTATATATTTTCTGGATAGTGAAGTCGCTTGACGAGCATCGGATATTGAAATCAAGTCGCCGGTTTTTCTGTCTTGCATGATTTTTACCACAGTGTTTTCGTAAACTTTTTTATGAAAGTAAAGCGAATTTTCCAATAAAACAAGCTCATTCAATTTAACCAAGTCGCGGGCTTCCTTACGCACCTGCGGTATGTTCACTTTGTCAATGTCAACCCCTGCAGTATCCGCTTTTAGTGCCATATCCAAAAGGCGTTTTGCATTTTTAGAAAGACAAGCACCGGTTTGTCCTGAGATATTATATAAATTAGCGTTTTGTTCAAGTTTTTTAATCTCGCATAAATATTTTAAAATCGCTGTTTTTGCTTTTTGTTTAATGTTGATGTCAACCTCTTCCGCAGTAAAGCCTGCTTGACTTTTTTTTGCAAGCTCTAAAATTTTAGTTTCCCAGAGTTTCAGCTTTTCGGTTAATACAAACCATTCACCACAAGCAGTAACATCTTTTTTGTCTTGTGTAAGCTCATCAAGTGATGCTTTGCTTTTTTCGATAGCTCCATCAGCATAAAACAAATAACTTTTCCAAGACGGCAACTCTCGGTTAGTATAAATCTTAAACGCTTCTTTAAATGTACTGCGATTATACGAAGTAAAACTTGCAAGCACACGACATGATGCAATAATTGAACTTCCGCCGTGCCGAATTAAAACAGCGTTTTGATTCCATGCAGATGATACAGGCTCTTTAAGGGATAGCCGACCAAGACTGTTATCAAAATTATTCAAATGAAGTTTCCCGATTGCATGAGCGCTCCCCAAGGCTATTTCCAACTCAGTGTGATTTTTAAATGTATTTACTTCGCCGTCTTCATAAAAAAATTCGTTTATTCTGATTAACAATTCCGAGCCAACCAATATAGGAGAGCTTTCTTTTTTTGCCAAAAGCATTCCCCGCTTGACTTCAATCTTTTCCGGCACTTTCAAATTTAAGGCGGTTCGCGAGCCTGCATCAATTTCTTGCAAGTCTTGATGATGCGATTGAATGCTTTTTATTCGACAGTCTACACCACTTGGATAGAGTTTAAGATTATCACCAATTAAAATTTTGCTTCCGCGTAAAGTACCTGTAACGGTAGTACCAATTCCCTTGAGAGTAAAAACCCTGTCAACATACAAAAAACTTTTATCAGGTTCAATTTTTTTTGACTCTTTCAGAAGGCAGGTAATTTTTTCTTTTAGATTTTCAATTCCATCGCCTGTTAATGCAGAAACAGTAACTACAGGCAATTCTCTGTCAAGCAATTTTAATGAGTTAATATATATTTCTTCTTTCAAAATTTCAAGAGTTTCATCGTCAGCTAAATCAGATTTTGTAATAACTGCAATAATAGAATTAACCTGCATTGATTTTAAAACCCTCAAGTGATCGGTAGTCATTTGCATCCAACCGTCATCTGCCGCAACAACCAAAAGAGCTGCATCAAGCCCCCAAGTCCCCGCAACCATATTCCGTATAAACCGCTCATGACCGGGAACATCAACAATGCCGACAGTCCCAAGCTCAATATCCTGTAATGATGCAAAGCCTAACTCAATAGTCATACCCCGCCTTTTTTCTTCAGGCAGATGAGATGTTTCAATTCCTGTAAGTCTTTTAATTAAAGCTGTTTTTCCATGATCAACATGCCCTGCTGTGCCTAATATATACGCCATTTATTTTAATACCTCATTTATCGATACCTTCAAATAAGCATCGTCTTTTTCATCAACTGTCGTCAAATTCAAAAAAACCGCACTGTCTTCAACGACAGCAATAATCGGAGGGGTTAAATTACGCAAATCTGTTTTTATCTTATCCGCAAGTTTATGCGTATTTAATTTAACAGCCCATGAAGGAAAGCTCGTATCGGGCGTACTTCCTCCACCCAATGAAAATGAATGTTTTTCTACACTCGCTTTATTTTCAGGAAGCGCGTTTACAATGTTTTCACACCTGTTTTTTATTTTATCAAGATTACAATGTAATGCTTTTCCGGCCACACTCTCTCCGTTATTTAAATAATGCACCAAACATGCTTCCATCAAACTTGCAACAGCCCGCCCGACACGATACGTTCTCATCAATTGATGCTTTGCAATTTTTGTTATGTACTCACCCTTACCTACAATCCAACCTGCCTGAGGCCCGCCTAAAATTTTATCACCCGAAAAACAAACCATATCAGCCCCTTCTTTTACAAGAGACGAAACTGTCGGCTCATCGGGAATGTTTAAATTTATATTTCCCGAGCCTTGGTCAACGGCAAGAATAATATCCTCCGGCAAAACACTTTTAATTTCACGAACAGCCGGCTCTTTTGTAAATCCCCGTATTCTGTAATTAGATGTATGCACCCACAATACCATTGCGGTATTTTCTGTGATTGCATTTAATATATCATCTGTGGTTGTAATATTGGTAGTGCCGACCTCAACAAGTTTACACCCCGCCGCCTTCAATATTTCAGGAATTCTAAAACCACCGCCAATTTGCACCTGTTGCCCTCGAGCGACAATAACTTCCCTGTTTTCCGCATGAGCTTTAAGCATTAAAAACACGGCGGCGGCATTATTATTTACCATTAAAGATTCTTCAGCTCCTGTAATAAGCGACATACATTTTGTTAAAAACTCAAACCGTTTACCGCGCTTACCGTCAGCAAGGCTCATTTCAATTGTCGAATAGCCCGAAGCCGCCTTACCTGCAGATTCCCAAACATGCTCAGGCAGAGGACTTCTGCCCATATTGGTATGCAGAACAATCCCTGTCGCATTGATAACATTCGTGATTCGTTTTCGAACTGTTTTTTCGCATTTTTTTTGCACCGCCTCTGCACATTCTAAAATAGTTGGCGGTTCAAAAGCATCAATATTTTTTTTAAAAGCATTTCTCACATCATCTAAATACGCCGAAGCAATTTCAGAAACAACAGGCCTGCCTATCTTCACGATTGATTCAGATAAAAGAGAATGACTTAACAATTTTTCCAGTTGCGGTATTTTTGAAAGGGGGTTTGACATTTTGAACTCCAATCGGAAGAGGCAGGAATCGAACCTGCCACTGCGAATTATGCAGTCATCGGTTTTGAAGACCGAGGGAGCCACCAGACCCCATCAACTTCCCTAAAAGGTTAGAAACCATTTTAATAAAAAAAAGTAAAATTGTCAATCATAAAATTTTAATTTATCCAAGTAAGCTGTTACTTTTAAAAAGGAATAGATTAGCCTCTCCGGTTTTCCACAAAAAAACGTTAAGACAACAAAGTCAATGTTTCCAAAACCAACATTGCCGCAGTGTGAGCCGCTTTTTTTGAAAACTCATCATACGAAACCTTTGCTGATTTTGTTTTTCCGGCGTTATCCGAAATACTTCTCAAAATAATAAACGGTATTTTATTTAATGCACAAACTTGGGCAACAGCCGCCCCCTCCATCTCGGTACATTCAGGATTAAAGTTTTTAATTATATGCGAGCGGAGTTTCTTGTCCGAAACAAAAACATCACCCGAAGCAATTCGTCCTTCAACCAATTTTACGCCTTCATCAACAAGTGCTTTTTTTTGCATGGCTTTAAATGCCGTTGTAACCTTAGATTTTAGTTTTGTAGATGCTTTTCTAAACGGAGTTTTTGTACCGGGCACCTGCCCCAAGGCATAACCGAAATGAGTGGCATCAACATCGTGTTGCACAGTATCTGTAGAAACAACAATATCAAATGTATCCACCTCAAGTGAAAGACCGCCTGCAGTACCGGTATTTATAATTTCCGTTACAGCGAATTGTGAAATCAATATTTGCGTACACATTGCGGAATTTACCTTACCGATTCCCGAGCAAACAATACACACAGGCGTTTTTTCTATATAGCCGTCAAAAAAAATAAGCCCGCCAACTTTAACCGACTCACCGGAAAAATGCCTTTTTAACAAAGCTATCTCTTTTTTTTCTGCACCGATTATTCCTATTTTCTTTTTGATGTCCATCTTAATTATTATCCTCCACCGCTTTAACACGCACTATAAAATCTTCCTTTATAGGCTTGTCTGTTATAATAACGCAACCATGCCCGTGACAAACCCAATCCCTTGTTTCTTCTGTTTCAGGATTTTTCAGAATATAATTACTGTCTTCAATCGGGTGAGTATCAGGACCGACAAACTCAATCGGCGTTCCTGCAGTAAGTTTATTCATGGAAATAAACTCAAATTTATTTTCCGCAATTTTCTTGCCTATAGTCCCCATCATCACATACGAAAACGATGACTTACCGACAGTTGTTTTATTGGCATCATCGGGCGAAAAATAAAAGCCGGTACTAAACTCCCTGTGTGCAGTATTATAAAGCTCATCAATAAAAGGGCGAGCTTCATCTTCTGAAATTTTTCCTTCAAGAAGGTCAAGTTTTTTTCTGTACGCACGAGTAACAAGAGCAGTATAATACAAACTCTTCATCCGCCCTTCTATTTTAATTGCATCAACACCGGCTTTTTGCATTTCAAAAAGATAGTCAATCATACAAATATCTTTCGATGAAAAAAGAGCAGTATAATTCTCACCCTCCTCAACCGGAAAGTATTCACCCTTTCTTTCCTGCTCTTCAACCGCAAGGGTTTTTCCAAACTCTTCGGTTTGTAACAACTCTTTTGCACCTCCATCTTTCTGCACAACCTGATAATTCCATCTGCAAGAATGCGAGCAAAAACCCGAATTGGCACTCCTTCCCGTAAGATACGCACTGATTAAACACCGCCCCGAATACGCTATACACATTGCCCCGTGAGCAAAACACTCAAGCTCCATTTCAGGAACAGCAGATTTAATTTCAGCAACCTCGTTTAACCCGACCTCTCTTCCGAGAACAATTCTAGAAAACCCCATATCCGAATACACCTTAACAGCTTGTACATTTATACAATTAGCCTGCGTACTCAAATGAAGAGCCGTATTCGGAAAATGTTTTTTTAACAAACCGACAACACCTACATCTTGCACAATAAAAGCGTCTATAGGATAATTTTTAAAATAATCAATTTCAGATTCCAACGCCCTTAAATCAGCATTATGAAATGAAATATTTAAAGCACATAATAGCTTTTTAGGCTTCCCCTGTTTTGCATATTTTTCTTTTAAACTCTTTATAACCTTATACTCATCATCAAAAAAATTATCCGCTTTAATTCTAAGCGAAAAATGTTTTAATCCTATATAAGCAGAATCTGCCCCGTATGCCCAAGCGTAATGTAATTTTTGTAAATTACCGGCAGGAGATAAAAGTTCCATTAAAACCTCTTCATAAAATCTTCGGTAAAAGATTTGTTAAAAATTCGCATAATTGCATTTCCCAAATTACCAACCGCAATATGAGCATCAGGAGCAAACTCAGGCAAACTTTGAAAAAAATGCCAGAGCTTATCCCATTCATCTACTTCAAACGGAACACCTGCGGCTTCCAACTTTTCGACAAATCGCTTCGCATCCGAATAAAGCATCTCATTCACACATGCCTGAATAAAAACCGGCGGAAATTTTTCAACCTTACCTCTCAACGGCGAAATAAGCGGGTCAGAAGTATTACCCTCCCCAACATACAACGATGCAACATTCTCTAAAATTTCCGTATTTAAAAACAAATCTTTCTTCCGATGTCCTTCCAACTTTTCAAGTGAAACATCAAGCCAAGGAGAAATTAAAACCAACCCCGCCGGAATCGGTAAATCCTTCTTTTTTAAATAATGCACCAAACTCGTTGCCATCGCCGCACCTGCACCATCACCGCATAAAATAATTTTAGACGGAGAAATATTTTTATGCTCGCACAAATAGGAATAAACATTATAAACATCTTCAAGGGCGGCGGGAAACGGAAACTCAGGCGACAGCCTATACTCAGGCAAAACAAGCATACTCTCGGAGGCAGTTGAAAGCGATGCGGCAAAACTTCGATATGACTTCCTCGAACCGTTGACAAACCAACCACCATGCACATACAACAAACAACGCCCAATCCCCGCAATCAACGGATGCAAAAAATCCATCTTAATATTGCGAAACTCATCTTCCTTCACATCGACCCTATTCGGAATTGACGGCTCAAAAAAAATACTGTCATACTCCTCACGAATTTTCTGCAACGATACTTTATGCGAATAAAGAGTCTTCTTTAATAACCGTTTTGCTCTCGCAGGATTTGCATTTCCCATATTTAAATTTCCCCTCAAAATCAGTTTACATCACTTTTAAAAAGCTGTCAACCTAATTAAAATATTTTAAATAATCGCTAAACGCTCTTAACCCGACGGGCTTGCATAACCTTTTGCCCTCTTCTTAAAACATCAAAACCGTTTCTCCGCCTGTCGAAAGGTTTTTCTTAAAAATTTAATCGGGCAAAAGTGTAGACTAAGCCCGTCCAAATCAGGCTAAACGAAATGAAAGAGAAAAATCAATAAAGTGATTTTTCTCATGCACTCCGGTATTCTTTTTTACTTCACGATACTCAATATTTATATTTGTCTCTGTAAAAAAAATTGAGTAACAACATTTAAATACAAACCTGTTATAAAAAAAAGAAATGAACTAAATTAATGATTTTAAAACAAAAGTACGCGACATATACGATAAAACAAACTATTTTTGTTGCTCTAAAATAACCTTTGCGGAATGCCAACTCAATGTTGCACATTTTATTCTCGCAGGCATTTTAGAAAAATACTCCAGCATCTGTGCATCTTCAAGTTCGTCTTTTTGTTCTTCCGTTATATCTTCCGATGATGACATCATCTTAAAAAAGACTTCTACTTTATTTTTTGCATCTTCAAGCTGTTTACCCTTAATTAAGTCTATAAGCATATTTGTAGAAGCAGTCGAAATTGCACAACCGTTTCCCAAGTATGAAGCGTCTTCTACCACCCCGTCTTTATGCTTTATCAACAATGTTAAATCGTCTCCGCAATTTGGATTATGACCTCTTTCGGCGCTTACATCACCTGAAAGCTCTTTTTTATTATCCTTTCTTCGAGAGTATTCTAAAATAATATCTTGGTATACTGAATCAATTTCCATAAGTTTTCCCTTAAATTTTATATGCCTAAATTATCCAATCAACTTTCATTAAAAACGGTGTTTACTTTTTTAAGAGCAATAATCATCTTATCAACATCTTCTTTTGTATTATATATTCCAAAACTTGCCCTACACGATGACGGCACATTTATATAATTCATTAACGGTTGAGTACAGTGATGTCCGCTACGCACCATCACACCAAATTGATCCAGTATAAACGCAGTATCGTGTGAATGTACGTCTTTTACATTAAAAGCTATTACGCCCACCCTTTCTTTCAACTCTGTTTGATATGTTTCGACAAAATCAAGTTTTTTTAATTCAGATAATGCATAGTCTGAAATTTCGGCAACTACCCTTTCGATTTCATCATATCCGATTCTTTCGATATATTCAATTGCTTTGTGCAATGAATATATCGCTTCCACATTCATTGTACCACCTTCATATTTTTCAGGTGCATCTTTAAATTGACTTTCTTCTTCGGTAACATAAGAAATCATACTTCCGCCATAAAGAAAAGGCGGCATTTTTTCCAAAAGCTCAGTCTTCCCGTATAATATACCCACACCAAGCAAAGAAAATATTTTATGGCCGGAAAACACAAAAAAATCACAACCAAGCTCAGATAAATTTTGCTTACAATGCGGAATTGATTGAGCCCCGTCAATCACAACAATTGCCCCATGAGCATGTGCCGTCTTTGTTATTTCTTTAACAGGGTTTATAACACCGGTTGTATTTACAACCGCAGAAACCGAAACTATCTTTGTTTTTAAATTTAGCTTTGCCTTAAAGTCGTGCATATTAAAACTGCCATCAGGATTTAAATAAACATATTTTAATACGGCACCTTTTTGTTTACAAACATACTGCCATGGTACAATATTCGCATGATGATTTGAAACACAAATTAAAACTTCATCACCGGCAGTTAAATTTGACAAGCCATAACAATACGCAATTATATTAAGAGACTCTGTAGCACATTTTGTAAACACAATTTCTTTTGATGTTTTTGCGCCTATGAATTCTGCAACCTTTTTTCGTGCTTCTTCTACTATTTGAGATGACTGCACAGCCAACTTATGTGAACCCCGCCCTGCATTACCGTTAAACTTTGAATAATATTCATTAACCGCATCAATCACCTCTTTCGGACGCTGAGAAGTTGCCGCAGAATCCAAATAATGTGTATCAGGTTGTTGCATTAAAAGCGGAAAGTCCTCTTTATAGCTTTTCATTTTTATATTTTTGCCTCTATTGTTTCATTAAGATTTATATTAAGCTCATCAATAAGTTTATCCCTCATTGCCTTATCATCGATAATATTCAGAATCGGCAAAAAAGCGGCTTTTGCCATAAGTATTTTTGCACTCAGCTCATCAAATCCTCGTGTCATAAGATAGTATAACTGGTCATCATCAATCGCCGAAAAACTTGCGGCATGCTCTCCAATAACATCATCTTCATCACAAAATATTGTCGGAATTGTCATACCGACAACACCTTTATCAAACATATTTGTATTATCCGAAAAGCGTGCAAATGATCCGCTGCAACCCCTGTTAAAAAACAAATTTCCGCGAAACATCTTTTTAGACTTATCTTTTAGAACACCGGTAGCAGATATAACTGCATTTGTTTTTTTACCGTTAATAATAAAATTCTGCTCAAAATCCGCTCGCCTTTGCTCATTAACAAAATATAGCGGAAAAATATTTACTTCAACATCGTCTTCGTGAATATAAGTCGAAGTAGAAGCTCCGTTCACCTTTGCACCAAGTTGAATATCATAAATATTTATAACAGCATTTTTATCTGCATCTATTTTAAGTGTTTCAAAATTACGACTTTCTTTATTTAAATTCTGCACTTTAATTAAGTTCAACTCGGAGTTGCTTTTCACTTTTATCCGCATTAAACCGCTTCTAAAAAAATTATGTTTAAGACTGCACTCATCACTTTCAAGAAATACAGACAGTTTAGCTTTTGTGTTTTCGGCAATTTCGATAAAACTTTGGTCGTACAGCACATCGTTTTTTTCATCAAGCTTAAAACTAGCCGAAATATTTACCGGCTCGTCAGCAACATTGTTTTGATTTATTTTCAAATAAAACCCTGAGTTACATTTTTCCTGCACCTCTTCTGTATACGCTTTTCCTAATCCGCAGTTTTTTTGACGCTGATTTGTATCATAATCAAAAACACCCTTATTGCCTTCAATAAATTTATCAATCCCCGTATATATAGCTTGTGCAGGCAGTTCCGATATTTCAAAGTTTGAAAACTTTTTTGTCGGAATATCTTCTTTTACATATCCAAGCCTTTTGAAATAATTATCTTTTTTCATAAACTTACTTCATATCCTTATAAGAGGCATTAACAAATAAATTTATATTACAATGCCTCGATAAATTACTAACCAATAGTTCCCTCAAGCTCTATAGTAATCAAATTATTTAACTCAACAGCATATTCTAAAGGTAACTCCTTGGAAATGGGCTCAACAAAGCCTTTAATTATCATAGACTTCGCAGTCATTTCATCGATACCCCTTTGCATCAAATAAAACACCATTTCATCACTAATGCGACCAATCTTTGCTTCATGTCCTATATCAACATTATTATTATGCACTTCTATAATCGGAATTGTATCCGACCTTGAATCGCTGTCCAGCATTAAAGATTCGCATTCCGCAACAGCTTTAGCTCCGTCAGCACCCGCACCAATGTGTAAAAGCCCTCGATAATTAGCTTCACCGCCACTTTTACAAATAGACCTTGAGTGCATCTCCGAAACAGTTTCTTTACCCAGATGCAAAACCTTAGTCCCCGTATCCAAACACTGCCCTGCGGAAGCAAAGGTTACGCCTGTAAATTCCGAGCGAGAACGGTCGCCTTTAAGAATACTCATCGGATACAACATGGTAACACGAGAACCAAAAGAACCTGAAACCCATTCAATAGTGCCGTCTTCATCAACAATCGCCCGCTTTGTATTTAAGTTATACAGATTACGAGACCAGTTTTCAATCGTAGAATACCTTAGGGTCGCATTTTTTTTAACATACAATTCAACGGCACCTGCATGCAACGCATTTTTATAATACTTAGGAGCACTGCAACCTTCTATAAAATGAAGGTAAGCTCCCTCATCTACTATAATCAATGTATGCTCAAACTGACCCGATTGATTTGCATTCAATCTAAAATAAGACTGCAAAGGAAGTTCAACCTTTACACCTTTTGGCACATACACAAAAGAGCCACCCGACCAAACCGCACCGTGAATAGATGCAAATTTGTGGTCGTTTGGTTTTATCAATTTCATAAAATGCTCACGGACTATTTCTTCATGCTCCCTTACGGCGGTCTCCATATCAAGATACACAACGCCCTGCTTTTTTAAGTCTTCCTGTAAGCTGTGATACACAACTTCTGAATCGTATTGTGCACCGACACCCGCAAGCGATTCTTTCTCTGCTTCGGGAATACCAAGCCTGTCAAAAGTTTGTTTAATTTCATCGGGGACATCTTCCCAAGATTCCGCCATCGAATTTGAACCGGCAACAATGTAGTGTATTATTTCCTGAACATCTAAATCCGAAATATCCGCTCCCCAATCGGGCATATCGGTTTTGTTAAAATGCTCCAAAGACTGTAATCTAAGGTCGAGCATCCAGTCCGGCTCATTTTTGCGTTTTGAAATTTCTTTTACAACATCTGCATTTAAACCAAGCCCTGTTGAAAATTCATAATCAACAGAATCTTTAATATCATAAATGCCACGCTCTATATCGGAAACATAAGTTTTTTTTCGCTTTTCAAAACCTTCTTCACTTATATTTTTTTCACTCATAAATTTTCTCTTATATTTGCATAACCGTGAGATTCAATGTACTTTGCCAAAGATAAATCTCCGGTCTTAATAATTTTACCGTCAACAATAACATGTACAACATCGGGTTTAAGGTAATCAAGAACCTTATTATGATGGGTAATTATCAACACACCCATTTCGGAAGTGCGTATCTTTTGAACCCCCTCAAACACAACCCTGGTTGCATCAATATCAAGCCCTGAGTCCGCTTCATCAAGTATAGCAAGTTTAGGTTTCAGCATAGCCAACTGTAAAATCTCGCTCTTCTTTTTTTCGCCGCCTGAAAAACCTACATTCAAATGCCTGCCTGCATATTCAACCGGTATTTCAAGATCCTTCATCTGAGCCAATAATTCTTTATGGAATTTTGCAATTGACACTTTTTCGCCCGACACAGCTTCTTTTGATGCACGCAAAAATTCTTCAAGCCTCAACCCGGGAATTTCTTCGGGTGTTTGAAACGAAAGAAAAATCCCTTTCCTTGCCCTTTCATGTACGGATAAATCGTTTATACACTCTCCGCCAAAAAATATTTCACCTGAATCCAAATTAAACACGGGGTTGCCGACAATTCCTGCGGCAAGAGTAGATTTACCCGCTCCATTTGGCCCCATAACAGCATGAATCTCACCGTTTTTCATGCTCATGTTGATTCCGTCAAGAATAACATTATCCTCAACCGAAACCCTCATATTTTTTATATCTAATAGATTGCCCATAAAAACTCCTATTTTCAGTGTTCCACATTTTAAGCAAAACACCAATGCCATTCTATACCTCAATAAAACAATTGTCAATATAAAACCATTATTAAGTTAATAATCTTTAACAACAAAGTCAACAGAGGAGATTGCAAAAGTCGGAGAAGTTTTGTAAATTCTTCTCAAAATCCAGCAAAAAGCGTTAGTGGTCGGAGTAATGCGAGCGGGTTTTTCAAAAACCCGCGATGCAAATAAAAAAACGGCGTAAATTACAAGCCGTTTTTTTAGTCGAAGCGATAGCGTAGTTACGGAGGGCACGGCGGTTTGATACGATTTTGCATTTAAAATTTATTCAATCTCCAAACCGCAACGCCCAAATTTTTATCCATTAACTATTTTTAAAAATTCTTCTTCGGTGATAATCGAAATGTTTAATGACTGTGCTTTTTTGTTTTTTGACGATCCTGATTCGGGAGTATTTGTAACGAGGTAGGTCAAGTCTTTTACAACCGAAGATTTCGCCGCCCCGCCTTTTTCTTTAACAAGGGCTTGTGCCTGTGCGCGTTTCATCGTATAAAGCTCGCCGGTAAAACAAAAGCTCAACCCTTTAAGCGGTGCATCAGCGACAGGCGGTTTAATTTTAAGTTTGCCTGAATTAACAAGTTCCGTCATTTCCGGTTTTAAGATTTCAAGATTTTCGCTCAGAGTCTTTGCGAGTATTTTGCCAAACTGATAAACATTCGACAGCTCTTCTTCGCTTGCGTCAAGCAGTTTTTCCAAAGTGTCGTAACCGCTTGCAATCAGTTTTTCGGCCATCACTTCGCCAATACCTTCAATGTCAAACCCCGCAATAAATTTGGCAAGGCTGATTTCGGTTTTTGAATTTATCGCATTGATAACTTTTTCTGCGGAGCGTTGCCCCATTCTGTCAAGCTCTGCAAGCTCTGAAACCGTAAGAGTGTAAATATCCGAAATTGAATTAAGGCGTTTTGTGTCAAACAACCTGCGAATTAAGGTCGTCCCCAAATCGCGAATATCAAGAGTGCTTACCCATTTTTCAATTCTGTGATGAATCAATTTCGGGCAATTCGGGTTCGGGCAATAAAGCCGCGTTCCCTCATCCAAGAGTTTGGTTTGGCAAACCACACATTTTTCGGGCAGAACGATTTCGGTTGCACTTGCAGGGTTTTCAACAAGGCTTTCTATTTTCGGAATAATCTCGCCCCGTTTTGTTATCACCACCTTACTGCCGATTTTTAAACCAAGCGATTTTATTATGTTGGGGTTTGCAAGGCTTGCACGCCTAACGGTTGTACCGGCAAGATGCACCGGCTCAATAATCGCAATCGGTGTATAAGTTGCTCCCGATTCGCTCCACTCGATTTCAAGCACGGTTGAAACAGCTTCTTCCAAACTGAACTTAAACGCAATCTGTTTTTCAGGCCTTGCACGGCTTAAATCTTTTGCATCTATTTCGTTTGTTTTTACAACCAAGCCGTCAATATCGTATTCAAGTGTCGGGCGAATATCCATCACCGAGCTTCTGTAATCAATGACTTCCTGCGCTGTTGCACATATTTTTTGCGGTACGGTTTTAAAACCAAGCTCGGAAAGCCACTGTGTTTTTTCAATCTCGGTTTCAAAAAATTTCTTGCCTGTAAACGGCTTTCCGACAGTGCCTTCAACGGCATCATAGCAAATCACGGTCAGATGCTCGCAACCCATTCCGTCCTTTCGTTTCATTAAACCGTTTGCCGCATTTCTGCAGTTTGCTTTATCGGAAAAAAACTGCACATGCACATTCTTTGTCATTATAACTTCAGAGCGAATGCCCCCCGTAAACGGCACCGGTTTATTTTTACTCATTAAGTTAAACACAAGCCCCTGCATTTTTTTCGCATTACAGGTTATATCATCGCCAACCCTTCCGTTGCCTCGGGTAACCGCTTTTGTAAAGATACCGTCCTCATACTGAAGCTCAAGGCTCGCTCCGTCCAATTTATACTGCACAATTAAATTGCCCGCATTTTCTGCACCGCTTTTCTTTGCCCAATCCAAAAAGCTGTCGGGGTTTGCGGCTTTTTCCTGACTGCCCATAGGAATAATATGCTCCGCCTTAGGAAAACCGTCCGCCTTATCTTCAGGCACGGTTTTAAATAAACTGCTATTCGGGCTTAACTCTCGCAACTCGTCCCACAAAGCATCAAATTCCGCATCACTAATTTCCGGCTCGGCATTATAATAAAGCTCTTGATGTCGGCTAATCAATTTTTCCAACTCTTTAATTCTGTCTGTCTCTGTCATTTTTCCCTCAAAATCTAAACTGCAATATTATCGGTTTTTATTATATAGTTTTTTCAAAGCCTTGTCATCAGATACTAAGATTTAATTTAGCAGGTAAATGTTTGCTTTGCAAACATTTACCTGCTAACCCGCACCCTCCGCATAATCTTTTCGTCTTTACTGCACAATAAAATCGGAAGTCTCAAATAGAGCCTTCCTTTTCTGAAAATTATAAACGACAAAAAGGATAGACGGAGGGTGCCAAATCAGATGTAAAGAAATTGTTTAGCACGCCGGTATTCTGATAAACTTCACTGCACCGTAAGACGCAAATTTTCCGCTATCACGGAAACTTGCGCCGATGTCAAAACTGAGCTTTCTTTGGTATTAGGCAAAAAAATGATAAAAAAATATTAGATATGCCACCTAACATTATACAAGAAGTAATGGTCTTCCACCCTATTATATATCAGTAAAACAAAATTTTCTTACCCAATAGCCAAAAAAGGATTTTTTTTATATAATTAAAATACTTATGGATGATAAAACGATACAAAAAGATTTATTTTCAGAGCATAACAGTAAAAAAATGAAAAAAATTTTAAATACAATTATTGAAGGTGATTGTATTTTGGAATTACAAACGATCCCTAATAATAGCATTGATTTTATATTTGCAGACCCGCCTTATTTTATGCAAACGGAAGGTGATTTGATTCGTTTTGAGGGTACAAAATTTGCAGGCGTTGATGATGAATGGGATAAATTTAATTCATTTACCGAGTATGATAGTTTTTGTGAAAGCTGGCTTAAAGAATGTCAGCGAGTATTAAAAAAAGACGGCAGTATTTGTGTGATAGGTTCATTTCAAAATATTTTCAGGCTAGGTTATATAATGCAAAATTTAGGTTTTTGGATAATAAATGATATTATTTGGCATAAAAATAATCCCGTTCCAAATTTTGCAGGAACAAGACTTTGTAATGCTCACGAAACTCTGATTTGGTGCAGTAAAAATAAAAACAGCAAAATTAATTTCAATTATAAAACAATGAAATATTTAAACGAAGGTAAGCAAGAAAAATCGGTTTGGACATTGCCCATCTGCAACGGAAATGAACGCCTGAAAGACAAAACAGGTAAAAAAATTCATTCTACTCAAAAGCCAGAAAAATTACTTTTTAAAATAATTTTAGCAGCGACAAAACCAAACGATATTATACTCGACCCATTTTTTGGTACAGGAACTACAGGAGCAGTTGCAAAACGAATTGGACGAAATTATATTGGAATTGAGCGAGAATCAAAATATATTGTTGAAGCAAGAAAAAGACTCGCTAAGATAAAAAATGAAAGTGATGAAATCACGAATTTAACATTAGAAAAAAAACCACCAAAAGTACCAATGACAGCCTTGTTAAAAAAAAGCTATTTAAAACAAGGTGATTTTTTATATTCTCCTAAACAAGAAAAAAAATGTAAAATTTTGGAAACAGGAAATGTTCAAGATGAACAAGATGTATTATCCATCCATAAAATGAGTGCAAAAATTTTAAATAAAACTAATTATAATGGCTGGAATTATTTTTATGTCAATTATAAAAATTCATTTATTCCACTTAATGAATTAAGGTATATTTATAATGAGGAACAAAATGCAAAATAATATTAATGAACTTATAAATAAAAGCGTTTTAGAAATTATTGAACATTCGGCAAATGATAAAAAAATTACAGCTTTAGTTCAGAAGCATGAAAAGAAAATCCATTTTATTCCTACAAAATATCGAGTTCTTGGTGGAATATTGCAAAGTATGAATATTCAATTTGGAAATTTTATTGAAGTTTTAATGAAAAATTTAATTGATAATGAACAAAAATATGAGGTATTGAAAACTTATACAGGCAAGAAAAATAATACTTTTTCTTTATCAAACATTAATGAGCAATTAATTGATAAATATATTACAAAATGTCAAACACAAAATATAAATGTTGATAATGAATTTGTTATTTTACAAAAGACAATTTTTGAAAATAATAAAAAAATAAAAAATAACTTTATAACATTTAAACATGATATTGATTTATTATTTAAGGATAAAACAACAAACAAAATTTATTATTTAGAAATAAAATATAATGATGATCATGACACAGGAAAATTTGTTGATATAAATCGTAAATTTATAAAAACATATGCGTATTTATTAAATGAGTTTAATTTAAAAAATTATGATTCTCTAGTTCCTATTTTGTTTTTCTTTAACAATAAAAAAATGAAAGGGAATATTTATGTTCCTGAAGGTACCAATATAAAAAGAGGTAAGACATTCTTTGATGAGTTTTTAACAACCAGCTATAGCTCTGTTGAAAACTATTTAACTGAATTATCAGAAGATAAAAATACTATTAAAAATTTTAATAATTTATATAAAAAAATTATTAAAATGAATAACGGCAGATAACATGGTGTAAGGAATAATGATTTTACACCCTAATAAACACTATTTCTGATGAAGTGAAAAACATTATTGAAACAAAAAGTCTTTTACGGGATAGGATTGACCATTTGATAAAAACTTGAAAATAAACACTTAAATTACTCAATCGAAAGGGAGAATTAAAATGGGTAAAATACTTAACAACAATGATTTTAATGCAAAAGCATTACTCGCAAACTACGATTATTTGTACCTTGTATTTAACAGAGGCTTTAAATGACCTTTCTGTGCCAAGCACATGATGCAGTTGCATCAAGACATACAAAAATTTGAAGCAAAGAAAATCAGGAGAGTTGTAATTTGTCCCGATAAACTTGATTCAATTAAAAAATTTACGGAAAAAAACACGCTTTCGTTTGATTTAATTGTCGACAGCGACCATCTTCTAGCTGACAAATACGGGCAAGAAGTTAAAGTCTTAAAATTGGGCAGAATGCCAAGTCAGCTTCTTTTGGATAAACAAGAAAATCTGATTTTCAAGCATTATGCAAACAGCATGAGCGATATTGTCGATAATGCCGTAATTTTATCAAAAGTTTAGATAAGAGATATTAAAGTATTCTACTCCTCATGCCGATACATGTGTTTGGTATACAGGTTTGTCTAATATTAGGAATGATTCATAAAATTTGACAAAATTGAAAAAAAAGTGTATACTTATACTGTTAGATTTGTTTCAAGGAATAGAAACAAGCGATTTAACTTGTCATATTAGCAAGGAGGCAAAATATGAAAAAGAAAATTATATATACTTTATTGATTGTATCGACATTGGCTTTTGCGTGCAAGCAACCAAATAGCACCGGTACAAACAGCAATACTACTACAACAAGCGGCAACAATACTACATCTGAAAGCAGTTCAACAGAAAATAATACTACATCAACAGAGCCTAAAATACTCGATGGTTACATCAGAGTTGAAAAAGAAGCAGACAAAGGTATCACTTGGCTTAAAACACAAGATACCTATATGCCAAAACCAAATGACGGTCCAAAATTTATATTTACTGATTATGTTATTAAAGACATGGTTCAAGTATTTGTCAAAAAACCCGGCTGGTTTTCTAACGGTAAACTTATTATAAAAAGCATAGAAAACAAAACCAAACTGAATATTGAAGTAGAGCTTAAGCCATCTTTCGGTTTTAGAGGCTTTAATATCAAAAAAGTCATTAAAGCTATCGGCCCTGAAGGTGAAGACTTAACCGAAACCTACAAAGTAGATGCTGTTTTTAATAAAATACGCCACAAAGACGAAGCTAAATGGGGTGATAAATGGTTACATGATGTTCCGTACATATCTTTACCTATAGATAAAGATAACACAATAATTATCCTTAGTCAGGACAAAGTTCTCGAAAATCTTCACTAATATATTGCCAGAAGTCTTACCAAAAACGGTTTCATAAAATAAAATAACAGGCTGCATTATCATATAATAATGATAATGTAGTTTTTTTTTCAAATTAGATTTAATGTGATTTAATTCATTCACTAGACTTTTTTATCTTATTCGTCTAAACTGTTTGTAAATGTTTGGGAGGCAACGCATATGCTGAAATTAAAAGAGGGATTTAAACTGGGAGTTGCAACCGCATCTACGCAAATCGAAGGCGGAAGAGTCGGCTCAAACTGGAATGACTTTTCCGACCGAGGTATGATTTCAGACGGCTCTAATGCAGCTCGTGCAAATATGCATTATGAAAAATTTCAGGAAGATACTAAATTGCTTCAATCACTGGGAATAGAAGTCTATCGATTTTCGGTTGAATGGGCAAGACTGGAACCGAGAGAAAACGAATTTGATAATACAGCATTTAAGCATTATCGAAAAGAGCTTCTTTTACTTAAAGAAGCAGGCATTACCCCACTGATGACTCTTTATCATTTCAGCCACCCAATGTGGTTTGAAAAAAAAGGAGCTTTCACAAAAAAAGATAACATTCCGATTTTTTTACGCTTTGTTGAAAAATGCATAACAGAGCTTGGCGACCTTTGCGATGATTACATCACAATAAACGAGCCGAATGTATATGCAGTACAATCCTATTTTTTTGGTTTATGGCCGCCTGAAAAAAAATCACTGACGGCGACATTAAAAGTTATGAGTATTTTTGTGGCATGCCATTGTTTGGCATACAATGCAATACATAAAATCAAATTGTCGCAGGGAGCAAAAAAAACGCGAGTAAGTTTTGCCCATCACATGCAAGCATTTCATCCAAAAAAGCAGACCTCTTTTTTTGATAAACTTGGTGTAAAATTTTTTAAGCATTTTTTTCAAGATGCCTTAATGCACGCATGCTTTAACGGAGAATTCAAATTTCCGATTAAGAATTACTGTAAACTTGAAAAAAAACAATATGCCGATTTTATTGCAATTAATTATTATTCTCGGCAAGCCGTAAATGGTTTTAGTTATTCTGCCTTTGAAAATACAATACGAAACGATTTGGACTGGGAAATTTATCCTGAAGGTATAATAGAATGCGCAAAAGAATGTTATGCTTGTCGACCAATGCCGATTATAATTAGCGAAAACGGCACTTGCGATAACCAAGACAGCTTTAGAAGCAAATACATTTTTGAGCACTTAAAAAAAATAAGCGATTCCGAATTACCGTTTGAAGCATACTGTCATTGGTGCTTTATCGACAACTTTGAATGGAAGGAAGGAGAATCTGCAAGGTTCGGTATTGTTCACTGCAACTACGAAACCCAAGAGCGAAAAATCAAAAAAAGCGGGGAATTTTACAGAGAGCTAATTCAAAAACGAGCTGTAGACGAAGCAATGTTCAAAAAATACATCGGCGAGTATAATCCTCCAAGATAAACAATATCCCGATTAGTGTTTTGTAATATGCTTTTACACTTAATCATACAATTTATAAATCATTTGGGAGGTACAAAATGAGCAATGAAAAACTATTTTGGAATAAAACAGCAGGCATCTATAATTTTATTTTTGCCAAAAAGAAAAATTACAGAACAATGTATAACTTAATTTCCGAACACCTCAATAGCTCCATGACTGTATTGGAAGTAGGAACGGGACCGGGTTTAATTGCAAGAGAAATTTGCGACTCAGTAAAATCGGTGGTTGCAACAGATTTTTCAGATGCTATGATTGAACAAGCAAAAAAACTCAACAATGCAGATAATATAGAATATGCAGTACAAGATGCAAGCTCTTTGGAATACAAAGATAATTCATTCGATGCGGTAATTATTGCAAATGTATTACATATTGTCCCAAACCCCGAAGAAATCATAAAAGAGCTAAAGCGAGTTTTACGCAAAGGCGGAATTATAATTGCACCAACATTTTTATGGAAAGAAATGAATTTTTTCGGTCGAATCAAAAAGACGATTATGTTAAGGCGAAAATTCCCGATTTACACAAAATGGGATTCAAGCGGTTTCCTTAAATTCTTGGAACAACAAGGTTTACAGATAATAAATAAAAAAATTATAAAATCAGCATTTAATATCTGCTTCGTTGTTTGCAAATAACAATAACTTTATTCCACTTGAAGTTTAATCTTTTTTTTGATACACTGTTTTCATGGCAAAGACAGTAGACGATAAAAAAATCATTTATTCGATGTACAAGGTTTCACGAGTACACGGAACAAAACAAGTATTAAAAGACATTAGTCTGTCGTATTTTTACGGTGCGAAGATAGGTGTTGTAGGTTTAAATGGCTCCGGTAAGTCCAGCCTACTGAGAATTATGGCAGGCGTTGATGAAGACTATAACGGTGAAATCACAAAATCAGAAGGTTACACCATTGGTTACTTGGAGCAGGAACCTCAATTGGAAACCGGCAAAACTGTCCGTGAGGTTGTTTCAGAAGGCGTTCAGGAAGTTATAGATTTGCTTGCCGAATTCGATGCAGTCAACGAAGCATTTGCAGACCCCGATGCGGACATGGATAAACTCATGGCAAAACAGGGGCGCATTCAAGAACAACTTGATACATGCGATGCTTGGGAGTTGGACAGCCGATTGGACTTGGCAATGGAGGCGTTGAGATGTCCTCCTTCTGACCAAGTTGTAGATGTGCTTTCAGGTGGCGAGCGTCGCCGTGTTGCTCTGTGTCGCCTCCTATTACAGAAGCCAGATATTCTTTTGCTGGACGAGCCTACAAACCACTTGGATGCCGAAACGGTTGCATGGCTTGAAAAGCATCTTCACGACTATGCAGGCACTATTATTTGTGTTACGCACGACCGCTATTTCTTGGATAATGTTGCAGGCTGGATTTTAGAGCTTGACCGCGGAGAAGGAATTCCTTGGAAAGGAAATTATTCAAGTTGGCTCGACCAAAAATCAACTCGCCTCGCCCAAGAAGAAAAAGGCGAAAGCAACCGCCAAAAAATTCTAAAACGCGAGCTTGAATGGATTAACATGGGACAAAAAGGAAGGCAAGCCAAAGGAAAGGCTCGTATCAACGACTATGAAAAACTACTTGCCCAAAGCGGCAAAGAAAAAATCAAAGACTCCCAAATTACAATTCCGCCCGGCCCACGACTCGGCAACCTTGTTATCGAAGCCGACAAAATCTCAAAAAACTACGGCGAAAGAATTTTGTTTGACAACCTTTCGTTTTCAATTCCCGCCGGTGCAATTGTCGGTATTGTCGGGCCTAACGGTGCCGGTAAAACAACACTTTTTAAAATGATTGTAGGTGCGGCAGGATTTGAAACACCCGAAGGCAAAGAGCAAAAGTCAACAATTGTAAAACCCGACTCAGGCTCGCTTAAAATCGGCGAAACCGTCAAACTCTGTTATGTTGACCAAACACGCGAAAAACTGGATGCAAACAAAAGCGTTTGGGAACAGCTTTCCGGCGGGCAGGATATTATCAAACTGGGCTCAGAAGAAGGCTCCGTGCGTGAAGTAAATTCACGAGCCTATTGCTCATGGTTTAACTTTTCAGGTCAAGACCAATCACGAAAAGTCGGCGTGCTTTCAGGCGGAGAGCGAAATCGCCTAAACCTCGCAATGATGCTCAAAGAAGGCGGAAATGTTTTAATGCTGGACGAGCCGACCAACGACCTTGACATCAACACATTGCGAGCCTTAGAAGAAGCCTTAGAAGACTTTGCGGGCTCCGTAATCGTTATCAGCCACGACCGCTGGTTCCTCGACAGAATATGCACTCATGTTTTAGCATACGAATCAGACGGCTCAGTCAACTGGTTTGAAGGCAACTGGACGGAATACGCAAAATGGCGTCGCGAAAAACTGGGCAAAGACGCAGACACTCCACATCGGGCAATTTATCGAAAATTGGAAAGATAACAAATTATTTAAATAAAAAATTTGGGCGTTCCGGTTTGGGATAAATTTAAATCTATATTTTTAACTCTCGCAAACCGTCGGCGTATTTCGTGCTGCGCTATCGCTTCGACTAAAACCGCCACTATAATATTAACGTGGCGGTTTTATTTCATTTCAAAAATTACAATTTTTGAAATGCCACTCAATGTGCCTAACGCAGAAAATCAGCAACTTACGGAAAGCGTGAAGCAAAAAAGAAAACCGGCAAAATTAACTCATTTCGCTTAACCTGACTTGATGCCCGCAGTATATCTACAAGTTTTGAACTTTAGTTCAAAACATTGCGTCTGTTTACTTTAACCGGACATACTGTCCACATAAGACGCTCCACATAAAACTTGAGACGCCGATTATGTTTTTAAGTAAAGAGCAAAAGATTATGCGGCGGAAATGGGGTGGCCTTTAGGCTTAAAATTAAAATCAATAATTGACTTTTCTTTTTTTTTGTATTATTCTGGTATTCAAATGAAAATAGGAATTTGTGCGGAATTAAATAAAAATACGGCGAGCGAAAAAAAATTTAATGCAAACATTTTCAATGGTGAATTACAAAAAAATATTGCCGTAATAAAAAGCTGTGCCGAAAAAGCCTCCGCTAAAAATGCTGACTTAATTATGTTTGGTGAGGCATTCTTGCAGGGCTTTGACTCGTTAACATTCGATTACAACAGGGATATAAATGTCGCAGTTTTTCAACGCGGAAAAGAAATCTCGGAAATAAGAGATGTCGTACGCAAAAATAAAGTTGCTGTCGGCTTTGGTTATTTGGAAAATGCAAAGGGAATAATTTACAGTTCGTATATCATTTTAGACAGCGAAGGCAACACGGTATACAATTACAGACGAGTTTCGGTTGGCTGGCGAATACGGAATGCGTGTGCAGATTATCGTGAAGGAACATCTTTTGGCACATTTACACTTGGCGGAAAAAAATTCACTGTTGTTTTATGCGGAGACTTTTGGGAAGACCACTTGATACCCGAAATTATAAAGTTTGATAATAAGACAGATATATTTCTCTGGCCTGTTCATTGTGATTATAATATTAAAGAATGGGAAGAGGCAATAAAAAAAGAGTATGCCGAGCATTCTGCCATATTGGACAAGCCCGTTTTATTCTGCAATAATTATTGCATTGAAGAAGGGCAAGCCAAAGGCGGAGCGTATTGCTGGCATCACGGTAAAACACTCTATGAGCTTCCTGCGGGTAAAAACGGAATGCTTATTGCCGAATTATAAAAATTTAGCCAATTTTTACAAATGGCTAAAATATAAATGGGGTTTATAAATGAATATTTTTGACATAATCGGTCCTGTTATGATAGGCCCTTCAAGTTCTCATACTGCAGGAGCTGCAAGAATCGGATACATCAGCAGAGTTCTTTTAAATGAAGATGTTCTCGATGCAAAAGTATATCTTCACGGCTCTTTTGCAAATACAGGTAGCGGACACGGAACAGACAAAGCGATTATTGCAGGGCTTTTGGGAATGAAGCCTCATGATGAAAGATTGCCGGAAAGCTTTGAAATTGCCAAAACTCGTAATCTAAATGTGAAATTCGAAAATGTTGAAATAGACGATGCCCATCCGAATACTGTTGCAATTTTTTTGACAGGAATTAACGGTAAAAAAATTTCCGTTCAAGCCTCTTCAGTCGGTGGCGGTAATATCGAAATCAACAAAATTGACGGAAAGGCAATAGGCTTTTCCGGTCGCTCGCCTACGATTATTGTTGAGCATAATGATGTTCCGGGTACGATTGCCAATATAACACGCATGACAGGAAAAAACGGATACAATATTTTTCAAATTAACATTAAACGAGAAAAAAAAGGCGGCAAGTCCATTATGACTATGGAGCTTGACGGAAAAGCTGTCGATGAAAATATCCGTGATGTTTTGATGAAAATAGATAATGTTATAAATGTAATTATTTTACAGCCCTATTAAAAATCGGAGAATAATTTATGATTAACACATTAGAAGACCTTGCAAAAATTGCTGAAAGTTGCGAAATGAAAATTTCCGATATTGCATTGCAAAAACAATCAGCTCTGCTGGAAATTCCCGAAAAAGAAGTTTATGCAAAAATGCAAAAAAATCTTGAAGTTATGCTTGACTCAATTAAAAAAGGCTGTAAAAAAAATATATCTTCCGCAAGTGGTTTAACCGGTGGCAGTGCATACAAAATGCAAAAGCAAATTGATGCAAATCAAACGGTCTGTGGCTCACTTCTTTCCAACGCCATAAAAATGGCTCTTGCAGTTTCTGAAATGAACGCATCTATGGGTAAAATAGTCGCTGCTCCAACAGCCGGCTCTTGCGGTATCTTACCTGCGGCAATCGGAGCTCTAATTCAGGAAAAAGGGGTTTCAAAAGATATTGCCACCAAAGCCCTATTCACCGCAGGGCAGATAGGGCTCATCATTGCCAATAACGCAAGCATATCAGGTGCCGAAGGCGGGTGTCAGGCAGAATGCGGGACAGCCTCTGCTATGGCCGCTGCGGCAATTGTTGAAATAGAAGGTGGCACTCCGACAATGTGCATTAACGCTGTCGCCATTGCAATTAAATGTATACTGGGCTTAGTCTGCGATCCGGTTGCCGGTTTAGTAGAAGTACCCTGCATTAAGCGAAATGCTTCAGGTGTTACGCTGGCATTTACGGCGGCAGAGATGAGCCTTGCCGGCATTAAATCCGCCATACCTGCGGACGAAGTTGTCTTAGCCATGAAAAAAGTCGGTTGTGCAATTCCGCAGGCACTTCGAGAAACCGCAGACGGCGGACTTGCCACAACACCAACAGGCAAAAAAATACAGAAAGACTTATTCGGCAACAATAGCTTGAGCAACTGCAGAAGCTGTAAATCCTGCCTTTAATTTATATTAAGAGGGTTCTCACGCCTCTTTATCTAATTTCCGGCCAAATACTCGTTTATACTTGCGGCGGCTTTTCTGCCTTCACCCATTGCGAGTATAACCGTTGCCGCACCCAAAACAATATCTCCGCCTGCCCATACTTTTGGGATGCTGGTCTTTTGATTTTCATCAACTATAATATTATCTTTTTTTGTAGTTTCCAGTCCTTCCGAAGTTCTTGCCATTAACGGATTTGAATTGTTTCCAAGAGCAATAACTACAGCATCAACGGCTATCACATGCTCCGTCCCCTGTATTGGAACAGGCCGCCGTCTGCCGGATTCATCGGGTTCTCCAAGCTCGTGGTCTAAAACCTCTATTCCGCAAACCGCACCGTCTTCATTGCCAATAATCCTTGTAGGGTTTTGTAAAAAACAAAACTCCACACCCTCTTCTTCAGCATGAGCAACTTCTTCAAGTCGTGCAGGCATTTCGGCTCTGGTTCTCCGATACACACAGTAAACTTTTTCAGCACCCAGTCTAAATGCCATACGTGCTGCATCCATCGCAACATTTCCCGCCCCAATTACCGCAATATTTTTTGCTTCATAAAGCGGAGTATCGGACTTTTGCGTTTCATAAGCCTTCATCAAATTAGCACGCGTTAAATATTCATTTGCGCTGAACACACCAATTAAATTCTCACCTTCAATACCCAAAAATCTGGGTAACCCCGCACCTGTTCCAATAAAAACAGCATCGAAACCGTAATCCTCTAAAAGCTCATCTAATTTTTTTGTGCGTCCGATAAGAAAATTAGGACGAAACTCAACGCCCATTTTTTTCAAATTTTCAATTTCATCGGCAACAATGGACTTAGGCAATCTGAACTCGGGAATACCGTAGACCATAACACCACCTGCTTTATGAAAGGCCTCAAAAATAGTAACCGAATGGCCTGCCCGTCTTACATCTGCAGCAACAGTCAACCCCGCAGGGCCGGAGCCGATTACGGCAACTTTTTTACCCGTTTCTGCAGCAACCTCAGGAATCTTCACCTCACCATGCTCTCGTTCATAATCAGCAACAAACCTTTCAAGCCTTCCGATTGCAACAGCCTTTTCAACCGACTTTAACGACTTCCCGACAGTACAAGCCAGCTGACATTGCTTTTCCTGCGGGCAAACCCGTCCGCAAACTGCCGGCAACAAATTTGTTTTTTTTATAATTTCAACAGCTTTTTGAAAATTCCCTTTTTGAATTTCACAAATAAAATCGGGAATTAAAACCCCCACAGGACACCCCTTAACACAAGGCTTATTTTTACAATCCAAACATCGCTGTGCTTCAATTCTTGCCTGCTCAACCGTATAGCCAAGTGCAACTTCACCCATCCGGGTTTTACGCAAATCCGGTTCCAACGCCGGCATATCCTGACAGGGAATTGCAAGTCTATCTCTGTTTTTTAATTCCTTACCCTCTAACTCTGCCCATAACTTTTTTGATTCGTCAGCATACTGCTGATATGTTTTATGCTCTGCCATCAACTGCTCCGTTTTAACTATGAAAACCCATATTACATTTATGTTTATCTTTTTCTTCTCGTTTTTTAAATGCCTTCATTCTACTCATCATACTGTCAAAATCAACCTTATGTGCGTCAAACTCAGGCCCGTCCATACAAACAAATTTTGTTTCACCGCCAATTTCAACACGACACCCACCACACATGCCTGTACCGTCAATCATAATCGTATTCAAAGATACAATTGTATGAATACCAAAAGGCTTAGTCGTTAATGCGGCAAACTTCATCATTATAGGAGGTCCAATAGCAATTACCAAATCAGGCGGATCATCTGACTCGCAAAGTTCCTTTAACGGCTCTGTAACCAACCCTTTCCTGCCATAAGAGCCGTCATCTGTAATCAAAATTAAATCATCAGCCATAGCCTTCATTTTATCTTCAAATATAACCAGCTCCTTAGTCCTTGCCCCACTAATCACAGTAACCTTATTTCCAAACTCCTTATGCGCCTCAACAATAGGATACAATGGGGCAGCCCCAATTCCGCCTGCAACAGCTACAACATGTTTTGCCTTAAAAATCTCACTCGGATTACCAAGCGGTCCCAAAATAGAACCTAAATGGTCGCCCACTTCTTTTTGACAAATCTTAATCGTTGTTGCACCGACCGCCTGAATGACCAACTCAATCCAACCTTCATCGGCATCGGCATCGGCAATAGTCAGAGGCACGCGCTCCCCGTACTCAGTCGCCACCTGAACAATAACAAACTGCCCTGCCTTTCGACTTTCTGCAATCTCGGGTGCACGCACACGCATAAAAAAAACATTTTTAGATAACTCTTCCTTTTTTAAAATTTTATACATTTTTACCCCCGATATAATATACAAAAAAAACTAAAATCTATCAAGACAATAAAAAAAGAGTTAAATTTAAATTTTAGGGGGTTGCGGTTTGACATTATTTGAATTCAACCAGCTTATTAAAAAGCAAACCGCCGGCGTATTAAAAGCTGCGCTATCGCTTCGGCTAATTTTGCACAAGAAATTCTTGTGCAAAATGGATCTTGCTCCTTGTGTTAAAAACACAAGGAGCAACTTTTAATATGCCTAACCCTGAAAAATAGCGGTTGTTTTATTTAAAAAAATTATCCGCCGGTAACAAAATTTATCTTCTTAGAGTTTTGTCTCCAGTTTTTATCAACCCTGACTTGCAAATTAAGATTTATATGATACGAAAATATTTTACGCAACTGTGCCAAACTGTTTTCTTTAATTTTGCGAATTAGCTTTGCATTTTTTCCTATAAGCATTCCCTTTTGACTTTCGCGCTCAACATATATAAAAGCACGAGCAAAAAGCTCCTTACCGTTTCGTTTAAGACTAATATCATCTATTTTTACATAAATGGCATGAGGAATTTCTTCACGGGTATTTAATATTGCCTGTTCTCGAATAATTTCGGTTATTCTAAACCTAACTTCTTGGTCTGTATAAAAATCGGTTGGATATAATTCCGGACCTTCAGGAAGCATTTTTATCAATGTAGATAACACCGTATCTTTATTCTCACCCGTTTTTGCCGATATTTCAAGAATGCGATTATCGGGCAAATCCGGGAATGCAGTTTTTAGGCTTAACTTTAACACCCCCGTCTGTGATTTTTTGTCATCTATTTTATTTATCGCAATACAAAGTTTTTCTTGAAAAGTTGACAATAAATCAAATATAAATTCCTCTTCTTCTCCAACCGAGCGAGTTGAATCAATGATATATAATATAGCATCTGTTTCTTTTAAATTTTCTGTCGAAACTGTTCGAAGTCTAAGATTAAACTTTTTTTCACTATTATGTAAGCCGGGTGTGTCGATAAAAACAATTTGACCGGCTTCCAAACTGACTATGCCCCGTATTGCATTACGAGTGGTTTGTGGCATTGCAGAAACAATAGAAACCTTCCCCCCGCAAACAACATTTAAAAATGTTGATTTACCGGCGGAAGGCCTTCCAATAATAGTTACAATACCACTTTTATATTCACTAGGCATCTACCGGCTCTTCTTGTTTTACTTTTTCTTTTTGCTCTTCTGCACATACTTCAACAGTAGGTAAAACTTTTACCCTGTCTTGAGCCAGTATAAGCACCTTAGTAGGACAGCCTTCAACACATTTACCGCATGAAGTACATAATTCAGGATCAATTTGAGGAATGCCGTTTACTAACTTCAAAGCACCGGGCTCACAAACCCGCTCACATTTACCGCATTTAATACAGCCTCTTTTGCAGTCTTTCATTATAACGGCTTTCTTTGGATTATGACACGAACAAAGAGCAAATGCACCTTTTAGTGATTCAGGCATAAGTTGTAAAATTTTCTGCGGACATTGCTCAACACAAATACCACAACCGGTACATTTTTCTTCATCAATAAAAGGCAAACCGTCATCTTGTACCTTTATCGCATCAAAGGGACAAGAAACCTCACAATCGCCCAAACCTATACAACCCCAATCGCAGTTTTTTGTTCCGTTTATGGAAAGTTTTGCCGCAACACATGTTTTAATACCAATATATCCGGCTTTGTTTTTGCAGACATTATGTGTACCTTGACAAAGAAGCATCGCCACCTTTTTTTCAGAAGATGCAGAGACCCCCATAATTTTGCCAATGGCTTCTGCGACAGGTCCTGCACCAACAGGACAACCGCTTACCGGTGCATCTCCGTCAGCAACAGCCTGTGCAAACCCGTCACAACCGGGAAAACCGCATGCTCCACAGTTTGCACCGGGAAGAGCTTCTCTAATTTCAACAACTTTTTTGTCTGCTTCAACATAAAAAAGTTTCTTAAAAACAGCAAGTAAAACGCCTAATAAAAATGCAAGAACTAACGCAACGCCTGCACTTAATAAGATTATAGTCATAGTAGCTCTCCTTAAAATATTTTACCGATTCCGTAAAAGCCCAAAGACATAAGTCCCGAAACTATAAACATAATAGGTGTCCCCTTTAAAAATTTGGGAACCGGCGTATGATCAATTTTTTCTCTAATACCTGCCAATAATAATAATGCGATAACAAAACCTGTTGCGGCACCAAGAGCATAAACCAAAGATTCAATAAACGAATAACCTCGTTTGATTACATTCAATGTAACAAATAAAATTGCACAGTTAGAAGTAATCAATGCTAAATAAACACCCATTGAACTATACAAAGCCGGTGCAGATTTTTTAAGAAAAAACTCTACGAGCTGAACTAAACTAGCTATTACCAAAATAAATGTAAGCGTTTCCAGAAAGTCAATATTAAAAGGCATCAACACATATTTATATAATGGATATGTTACTATTGTTGCAAGCATTGTTACAAATGTTACTGCAGCACCCATACCTATTGACTTATTAACATCACTTGACATACCTATAAAGGGACACAAACCTAAAAAGGCAATCAAGACTATATTGTTTCCAACAGCCGCATCAAAAAAGATATTTAAAAAATTACCCATTAATCGCTACCTTCCTTTTTTTAGTTTGATTTTCCAACGCATTCTTTATTGCTACATTAACGGAAATTAAAAGACCGAATACCAAAAAACCGCCTCCGGGTGTAACAAAGAACAACATTCTATATGCCTCCGGTATAAACTCAATACCTAGAAAAGCACCATTCCCTAAAATTTCACGAATTGCAGACATGGTAACCAACACAATGGTGTACCCGACACCCATACCTAAAGCATCTAAAAAAGCGTACTGAATGCTTTGTTTGGAAGCAAATGCTTCAACGCGTCCCATAATAATACAGTTTACAACAATCAGCGGAATAAATAATCCAAGTGATTTATGTAATGCAGGAAAATAAGCTTCAACAACCAACTTTACGATTGTAGTAAATGTTGCTATTACTATAATAAAAATAGGAATTCGCACATCGTTGGGAATCAGCTTTCTGAAGGTGCTGATAATTATTTCACTCATCACCAATACAAATGTCATGGCTAAGCCCATTCCAAGCCCTGAAATTGTTTCTGTAGTGATACCAAGCCCTGAGCATAAACCAATCATCAACACCAAAAGGGGATTTTCGCGAATAATTCCTTTTGAAAATATTTGCCATTTATTTTGCATTTATTTTACCCCCTCTAAATATGAATTAGCAATCTTACTTGCCACACTGACAATTTTGCTAACCCCTTTTGAGCTTACTGTTGAACCGGAAATACCTTGAACATCTTTACCGACTAAAAATTTATCGGAAATAGCCTTGCCTTTAAACTGATTCTTAAACGAGTCATTCAAAACTTTCGTTCCAATACCTTTTGTATCTGTTAATTCAATAAAGCTTATTTTTTTTAGCTTCCCTGAATTATCAATTCCAACCATTATAGTTGCTTCATTAAAAGTAGGGCCACTCGCAATAATAGCCATACCTAATAATTCAGTGTCTTTTTTTACCAAAAAGGCATTGTCAAATTTGATTGTTTTTTCTGTTGATTTAACTTCAGATATTACATCATCAAACTTATTAGCTTGTGGAAATATATCATTCAACGCTTTTTGAATTTCATTACTTCGCCTTTCGGCAATAACCGGAGCCGTAAATGAATTTACAACAGCTAAGGCGGTACAAGCTATTACACTGTACATTGTCAGTGCAAATGTGAGTTTCAATGCTGATTTCATTTTTTTGCTCCTTTTACATAACCGTACTTTCTTGGTATAATTTTATTTAAGAAAGGCGTTACGGCGTTCATGGTTAAAATACTGAACATAACCCCTTCCGGTAATGAACTGAATACTCGCATCGCAACAGTAAGAACACCACAACCTACACCGAAAATAATACGCCCAATAGGCGTAACGGGTGAAGTTACATAATCCGTTGCCATAAACACAGCACCAAGTAAAAGACCGCCGGATAAAACAGTCAACACAGGGTCAATACCGAGTATCCAAGCAAAAATTGCCGATGAAAGAATCATAGAAACAGGTATTCTCCAGTTTACTGTTTTTGTTACCAACAAGAAAACCAACGAAATTAAAATCAGCAATGCAGGAGACTCTCCTAATGAACCTCTGTGATTACCGATGAGTAAGGATAAATAAAACTCAAACTTTGAATCAAAACCCAAATTTGTTGCTAAATCTGCCGCTGAAGTAATAACACCGTCTATGGGATTGATGCTCCAAAGTGGTGTTGCACCGGCAAGTGCATCTACAGTCTTTGCGGATGCTGTTGTTAAAGAATTTTGAAACTCACCGGACAGCCCCCCAAAAAAACCGCTTTGTCGAGTAGACGTCCATGAGGTCATAGGCCCTGCAAAACTCATAAATGCAACAGCCCTACCAATCAATGCAGGGTTAAATATGTTCTGTCCCAATCCGCCAAAAAATTCCTTGCCGACAACTATTGCAAAAAAAGATGATACAATTAACATCCAAATCGGCAAAGCAGGCGGCATTACCAGTGCTAAAAGCAAACCGGTTATAATTGCCGAATAATCTTTAACTCTAACATCTCTGTGAAGTATCATTCTAAACAGACTTTCAAACAAAACCGTTGCCAACACAGAAACACAAATTCTTATCACTGCCGCCCAAGAATACAAGTATACACTATAAATAACAATAGGTGCCAATGCTATTACAACATTCCGCATCAATTTATGTGTAGAAACAGGTGTTACTACATGAGGGGCAGGAGCCAGAAATATTTCGTTCATATCACTTTTTATTTTTGTATCACTCATTAACCTGCAACCTCCTCTTTAGCTTTTTTTGCTTCCTGCTTCGCCTGCTCTTTCATTTTAGCTTCACGAACCATCATCTTTCCGACTTTAAATCGCTGTACCAATTGAATTCTTGCAGGACAAGTGAACGAACAGGTTCCGCATTCAACGCAATCCAGAAGACCGCATCTGGTCGCTTCTTTTAAATCGCCTCGATTAAGAGCTCTGACTATAAGCACCGGAGAAAGTTTACAACTACAAACACCGATACACTTTCCGCAGTTAATGCAGTCTGTCTCTTCAGCAAGTGTTACTTCCGGCTCTGTCAAAAACAAAACTCCTGAGGTGTTTTTTTGCACAGGAAAGTTAGCATTTTTCATGGAAAAGCCCATCATAGGTCCGCCTGAAATAATTTTAACTATACCCTCTTTAAGCGTAATTACTGATGGAATTAAGTCGCCTATAGATGTGCCGATTGGGGCAACAACATTTTGCGGATTTTCACAAGCCCCGCCTGAAATTGTAAACGGCCTGTCAATAAGGGGTTTTCCTAATCTAAAGGCTTCGGAAATTGCTCTTAAAGTTCCAATATTTTGAATAACACAACCAATTTGAAACGGCAAACCGCCGGAAGGTATTTCACGATTAAGAACTGCAGTCGTAAGCGTTTTTTCGCCACCTTGAGGATACTTTGTTTTGCAAAGCTGTACTGAAATATCGTACGCTCCGGCTCCCACAGGTTTATCTTTTAAATTGTCAATTGCCTTTTGCAAAACAGGCACTAAGTCTTTTTTGTTTTCCTCTAAAACTACAACGCCTTTTTCTGCATTTGTAATACGCATGACAATTGCCATACCGTCAACAACATCTGCCGCATGATGATATATAGTTGCCGCATCAGTGCAAAGATAAGGCTCGCATTCAGCACCGTTTCCCAAAACATATTCAATTTTGGCATCTTTTGGAGGAGATAACTTTACATGTGCAGGGAAAGAGGCGCCTCCCATTCCTGCAATACCGGCTTCTCGAATTCTGGCAAGTGCCTCATCATGAGTGCATGTAAATGGATCCAAAACAGGCAAAAATTCTTCCCGCTCTTCTTCATCGCATTGAATAACAATGCAAAGAGCGTCTTTATTCCCAACCACTAAGTGATTCTCGATTTTCTTTACGGTTCCCGATACAGACGAATGAACCGGAGCTGACATAAATTTGTCAGATGCCGCTATTTTTTGTCCTCGCGCAACCTTATCACCCACTTTAACCAAAACCTCGTTTGGGGCTCCACCTTGTGTAACAGGTATCCTAACTTGATTTGTTGAAGGGAAAACCTTCACAACAGGCAAATCGGGTGCGACCGCCTTTTTTTCAGGTGGGTGGACTCCACCTTTAAATGATTTGATACTCATAACGGGATTGTATAAACAAAAAAGCATTATGTCAATACATTATGGCAAAGAATTTACAGTAAGAATTTGTAATTGCTGTATGTATGGGGTGCGTGATTTTACAAAGAAAACCGGAAAGTAAATGATATCGCTTAACCTGATTTTAAGTTCGCCGTTATCCTTTTTGGCGATTAAGCAGTATTTAAAAGCCGGTCGCCGGCAGAAGAACGGCGTTTATATTCATCTTAAAAAGCCAAAAAGATTTAAGGCGAACGGGGGTTGAAATCGGGCAATGTTGTTACAATTATTCACTGCCTAGTGCTTTCAAAATCAACATTGCCAATAAATTTTTATATAAAATAATTTTGATATCTTGGTTATTTTAATTTTGATATGTCTAAAATGTCACCACAAGTTATGTCATTTTCGGCGAACCAGCCTTTCGGAACTTCAAGTGCATATCGCACGGAATAGGTGCTTTTTATCGAAGCGGTGCTAAATGGGGTCATATCAAAGATTTCTCGAATTTTGCCGGTGCTGTCTATGAATGCAATTGAAAGCGGGGTTGGAGTGTTTTTCATCCAGAAGGCGAGTTTTGTGTCTTTTGTGTAAATAAAAAGCATTCCGGTTCCGCTCGGTATATTTTTTCGGTGCATAAAGCCTTTAGCCTGCTCTTCTCTTGTTTTTGCAAGCTCTGTTTTAACCGGTACTACTGTGCCGTCAGATTTTTTAATGTTAAGGTTGATTTTTTCGAGCTTGCTATTTTGCGTGTCGTCTTTTTTGCATGTACACAAAGTAGCGAATAAAAACAATAGAATAAGGCACGCAATAACAGCTTTACGGAAAATCTTATTGTAGGTTAATTTAGAATTCATCTACAAAACTCTCTCGCCTCAATTCCGATGCCGCTTTTTCCGTGTTACTCTGCTCGATAAGCTCATTGAAAACAGTAAGGTCAATATACTTTACGGAAAGAGGTCTTTCTATGATAACTCTGGTTGTTTCGTTTTCCCATATTGCCCGTTGCGGGTTTAACTTTACAGGCTGTCCGTATTTTTTTTCAAAATGCGAATAGATTGAATAGTAGTCTATTTTATCGGTGTTGAGTTTTAGAATCATCGTATAAAGTGTTTCGGCATGAAACTGAAACCAAGCCCTGCTGACAAAAGAAACCCCTGCGGTTTCGATTGAAGAGCGATTCAAGGTTGGAAGTAGCGAAAGGTCTCTTTCTCCGCGATAGCCGAAAAGAGGGTCGGACTGTAAAACATCTTTCACAGATTCAATATCCATTCCAAGCGAAATTCCCCTGTACGATGTCGGCAAATCACTTAAAGATTGATTTTTATCACTATTGTCTGCATCTTCGGCAGTTATGGAAAAAAACGCAAAGGTGAAAAAAAACACAAAAAATGCTCTAAAAAAAAGTTTTTTCATCACGGGCAATGTCCTTTTTAATCAACGGTAACTATTTACCAATAAACACCGTTTTTAGCACGAGCTTGTTTTCTCATGGTGTCAATTTTTTGCATTCGCTTAAAGTATGCGGCTTGTTTTGTTAATTCAAGCTGATCGGTTATCTCTACTTTAGAGCCGTTAGATTTTATTATAGGCTCCTGCAAGAAGTCCGCAACCGCCGAAGAGACTTTATCCTTTGGTATACCACACATATTTGCCAACTCGACTATGCCAAAATTGAAGGTATACATACTGCCGGCAACGGGGGTTATTCTGTTTTTTTCCAATTGCAATGCAAGCATATCGTACATTTTTTCAATCGGCTCTCGAATCATTGTATTTGCGAGCTGCCTGTACATAGTCCAAATTCGCTCTGCAAAAGTGGTGGTAAGACGAGCTACAAGCTGTGGCTGAGTCGAAACCATATAATTGAAGTTCTTGTAATTTACTGCCAAAAGTTGACAACCGTCTTCGGTAACAATTGCACTTGCAGAGCGAGGCTTATTTTCAAGAAGAGCCATTTCACCGAACATATCGCCCTCGTTAAGTACTGCGAGCAATACTTCGTTATTATCAACAATCTTGGTAATCTTAACATGCCCTTTTTGTATAATATAAAGCTCAGCACCCATCTGACATTCACAGAAAACCATAGCCTCACCGTTATAAACACGCACTGTGGAATCTTTTTTAGGCTCAAGCATCTCGGTAGTAAGCTGAACACCCATAGCTTTTATGGCACCAATGCGTTTTCTTGCCTCAAGAGCATTCTTTCCGTCAGGAGAAGATTTGAGGTAATGATAAAAAGCATATACGGCAAGATGGAATTTAGACATTCGCATATAATACTCGCCGATGGTAAAAAGGTGTGAAATATCCGTTGAAACATTCTTTTTTAAGGTTATTCTGGTCAAAGCCTCATCAAGATAGCGCATCTTCTGTGAAAACGAATAAATTATCTTCATAGCAACAGGAGTGTTTTTTTCGATTAGAGCGGGAAACTGGCCGTAAGGAACGGCGATTAAAACAACATCACTTAAGGCAATGGCGGTTTCAATATGATTATGCCTTGACATACAAGCTACAACCCCAAGAAAGTCGCCGGGACCGAGAACATTTCCTTCCTCTTCGGCAACCACTTCAGACTCCTTGGCAATTTGAACACGCCCGTTTTGAATGATATAAAACGAATCGGTATTATTCTTGCCCTCAATGAGAATATATGAGCCCTTTTTAAATTTTACAAATGAAAGCTGTAACAAGTTTTTTCTCCCGCTTATATAGAGTGATTATACTTTAGTTTCGGCATTTTGTCAACGATACAAAAGCAATAGTTCGGGCGAATTTTTGCATTGCGAAATTGAAAACACAAGAACTAAATGTCCCCATTAACGCAATACAAAAAACGGGCTATCCGCTCTAATTTTAACGCCTCTACTGAATTTTAAGGCGCAGTGTTTTCCGTTACACTCCAACCACTGCTAATGCCATTCAAAACGGCACTAAAATTCCGCTTCTATCCCTTTCGCAATGGGCTTTAAAAGTTGCAGTTTTATAAAACCAACAAGCAATGAAAAGCTCTAAAGAGCCTTCTTTAGGCCTTAAAGCGACTGCCTTTTTAAAACAACGGTTTTACTAAGTCGCCACTATATTGACAATCTTATTCGGTACAACTATTATCTTCTTTATTGTTTTGCCCTCAGTCCATTTTTTAGCCCCTTGCGTTTGAAGAGCGATCTTTTCAAGCTCGTCTTTTGAAGTATCAAGCTCTACTTCAAACTTATCGCGCACCTTGCCGTTAATTTGAACAACAACTGTACAGGTCGAATCGATGCAAAACTTTTCTTCATAAGAAGGCCAACGTTCATACGCAATCGATTTATCATGTCCCAACTTCTGCCAAAGCTCTTCCGCCAAATGAGGCGCATAAGGCGAAAGCAGTTTTACAAAATCCAAAAGCAGGAATTTAGGCAATTTTTTATACTTACCGGCTTCATTTATAAAAATCATCATCTGACTGATAGCCGTATTGAAATTCAGTGTCTCTGTATCGCAAGTAACCTTTTTTATGGTTTTATGCAACGATGAAGTCAGTTTTGCCGTTTCTTCCGTTGACACATCGTTACGGGACGCATCATAGGCTTCTTTTTCAAAAACAGCCCAAACTTTTTCCAAAAATCTAAACACCCCGATGAGACCTTGAGTATTCCAAGGCTTAGACATTTCAAGAGGTCCCATAAACATCGAATACAGTCTGCAAGCATCAGCTCCGTACTTCCCGATAGGCTCATCGGGCGAAACAACATTTTTAAGACTTTTCGACATTTTAGTAACAATCTGAGTCAACTTTTCGCCGGTTGCCGTTTCAATAAATTCTGTTTCGCTTTTTTGAGTAACTTCATCGACAGGCACCAAGCTCTTGTTTTTTCTCGTATACCCAAAGGCGGTTATCAAACCTTGATTAACCAGCTTTTTAAATGGCTCGTCTTCCGTTACAAGCCCCTCATCATAAAAAACCTTATGCCAAAAACGGGCGTAAAGCAAATGCAAAACAGCATGCTCGGCACCTCCGACATATAAATCAACCGGCAACCAGTATTTTTCTTTTTCAGAGTCAACAAAGGCTGTATCATTATTCGGGTCTAAATATCGCAAATAATACCAACAAGAGCCTGCCCACTGAGGCATTGTATTCGTTTCGCGTTTTGCATTTTCTCCGCAAACAGGACATTTTGTATTAACCCATTCATCAATTGCACTAAGAGGACTTTCACCCGTGCCTGAGGGCTTGTAACTTTCAACCTTAGGAAGCGTAAGAGGCAATTCTTCTTCGGGCACAGGTACAGCCCCGCATTTTGGACAATGTACAATAGGTATCGGCTCTCCCCAATATCTTTGACGACTGAAAACCCAGTCTCTCAGTTTATAGTTTACCGCAGCCTTGCCTATACCTTTTTGAGTCAGCATTTCAGTAATTTTTTTTATCGCCTCAGGTGTTTTTAATCCGGTAAATTCACCTGAATTGACGGATACACCGCTTGCAGAAACACAAGCCTCAGGTGTTTTTGAACAAGCGTCTTCGGCTGTCTTTTGGCTAAATTCATCTTCAGAAGCGACAACTTGGCGAATTGGTAAGTCAAACTTTTTGGCAAAATCCCAATCCCTCTCATCGTGAGCCGGAACCGCCATAATGGCGCCCGTACCGTAGGTCAATAAAATATAATCCGAAATCCAAACCGGTATCCTATCGCCGTTTACGGGATTTTCCGCAAAAGCGCCTGTAAACACGCCTGTTTTATCTTTTGCCAAATCGGTTCTCTCTAAATCGCTTTTTTTGGAACTTGCCTCAATATATTTTTCTATATCGCCCTTTTGCTCGTCTGTTGTAATTTCGGCAACAAGCGGATGTTCCGGTGCCAAAACCATATATGTCGCTCCGAAAAGCGTATCGGGGCGGGTGGTATAAACCCTGATTTTTTTACCCGATTTTTCGTTAATGTTCCCTTTATTACTATTAAACAACTCAAAATCAACTTCCGCACCCGAGCTTTTGCCAATCCAATTTCGTTGCATCTGCTTTAAAGAATCAGACCAATCCAGTTTTTCCAAATCCGATAAAAGACGCTCGGCATAGGCTGTGATTTTCAAAATCCACTGACGCAGATTTTTCCGCCCGACTGTTTCGCCACAACGGTCGCATTTTCCGTCTTTAACCTCTTCGTTCGCCAACCCTGTTTTACAAGACGGGCACCAATTGATTGGGGCTTCTTTTTCGTAAGCCAAACCCCGTTTGAACAATTTCAAAAAAAGCCACTGCGTCCACTTATAATATTCAGGAGAGCAAGTTTGCACTTCCCGCGACCAATCGTACGAAAGCCCCATAGCCTTCATCTGAGAGCGAAATCTTGTTATGTTTTCTTGGGTAACCGTATTCGGGTGAATGCCTGTTTTGATAGCATAATTTTCGGCGGGTAAACCAAATGCGTCAAACCCCATAGGGTGCAGTACATTAAACCCTTGCATGCGTAAAAATCTGGAATAAATATCCGTAGCGGTATAACCCTCTAAGTGGCCTACATGTAAGCCACTGCCTGAAGGATACGGGAACATATCCAATACATAATGCCGTTTTTCTTTGGGAAAATTTTCGTCTTCATAAGTCTTAAATGTTCCTGACTTTTCCCAATAGTCCTGCCACTTTTTTTCAATTTCGGTAAAATTATAATTTGACATATTTACTCCATATATACAACAAAATACGATTATATCAATTTTTAAAAAAATATTCAACGCCTAAAATTTACCCGGTTTAAGTTTATCCCGTACTATTGAAAATAATAAAAAAATTTATATAATCAATTTAAGTCTATATTGAAAGAGAACTAACATGGAAAAAGATATTGAAAGTAACAGATATAAAATTATTCGCCTGGCATCGGCAATCAGCATAACCGGAAACCTGGTAATTTGTGGGGCAAAATTGCTCATTGGCTTTTTTTCAGGCAGCCTTTCTGTAATTGGAGACGGAATAGATTCGGCTACAGATGTTGTTATTTCTATCCTTACTTTAGCGGTCAGTTTTGTTATGGCAAAGCCCTCCGATAAAGAGCATCCTTGGGGGCATCACCGTGCAGAAACCGTTGCCTCAATCATACTTTCTGTTATAATTTTCATCGCAGGCTTGCAGTTGTTTTCAACATCGGTGCATAAGCTAATGACGCTGTTTAGAAGCAAAGAAGTTGGTATACTTCCACATCAACTTGCAATTTATGTAACAATTGCATCAATAGTTATGAAACTTATTCTGGCTTTTAATCAACATCTTATGGGTAAGAAAGCAAATAGCCCAATGATAATTGCAAATGCAAAAAACATGGCAAGCGATGTTTTAATTTCAGCCTCGGTTTTAGCAGGACTCGTTGTTTCGGTTATATTTGAGTTGCCGTTTTTTGATCCTGTGATTGCTATTATCGTATCATTGTTTATCGTAAAAACAGCCGTGCAAATTTTCCTTGATTTTAATTCCGAAATAATGGACGGAAATAAAAATGAAGAATTATATAAACAATTGTTTGAGGCTGTTTTGGAAGTTGATGGGGCGAAAAATCCCCATAAGGCTCGAATCAGAAAAATGTCAAACCTCTTGGATATAGATTTAGACATTGAAGTAGACAAAGACTTAACCGTATTGGAAGCACACCACATTTCAGAAGAAGTTGCAAAAAATATAAATATTAAGTTAAAAAATGTATATGATGTTGTTATTCATATCGAGCCTTACGGTATGGGTGAACAATATGCAGAGCAATTTGGGCTGTCTCAAAAAAGCTTAAACGAAAATTTTAGCAAAACAAAAAACGAATAACGAACCGAGTGTAAAAAAAGTGTTTTCTTTGGCGTCAGGCAAAGTGTGTAATTTTTCTAATAGAAAAAAAACACATGCTGATATACAATGTTAGGCACAGTATTTGTATTTTCAAACATCACAATTTAATAATTTTTGAATAATTAAAAAATGATTTTTTTATTGGTGCTAAATAAATAATTTTTTTTAATTTTTCCAGACTGTTAAAATAATTAATTAGAAGTTGAGGATTTGTAAAGTAAATTTGACTAAATGATTCATCAAAAATAAACACATCCGGATTTAAAAACAGCATTCTAAGAATGGCAATTATTTGCTTTGTCCACCGGATAACATTGAGCCATTTTCACCTGCATTTGTGTAAATACCATTAGAAAATAATTTTTCAAAATATTCATCTAAACCTATTTTTACAAGAAGCCCCTTACACATTTCTCATTTATCTTTTCATGAGAAAGAGTAATATTATATAAGATAAATTCGTTAAATAAATATATTTGCTGATTTGCTATGGCTATTTTTTTTTCTTAAATATTTTAAAGTATAATTTTGATATAAATCATCATTAATAATAATTTCACCTGTAGAAGGTATTAGATGTCCTAAAATAAGTTTTGAAATAGTAGTTTTCCCGGAGCCATTAGCACCAAGAATTAATATTTTTCATTTGATGAAATAGAAAAATTTAAATTTAATAAAATATCTTGCTCCTTAATTATATCATATATCTATAATAAATAAAAAAAACTTGCCGTAATAAAATACGGCAAGCTCTTAAAATAAGTTAAATGAGTCACTTGCAAAACTCGCCTGACTTTTGCAAGTGACTTAAATCCCCAAAAAAAATTAATCAACTTTTTTTTGAACAACAATCAAAGCGCCTAAAACCAACAATTGTCTGGACAAAGTGTACAAGAAGCTCAAGAACGCCGCTCCACCTGTAAACGCACCTTGTATTGAAGCTATAACTGTTATCACGATTTGAATAATCCATAAAATCATAAATACCAAAAGGATTATATCCGTAAGCGGAATGCCCCGAGTAAACAATTGTAAAATCAAAGAAATTCCGGCAATTAATGCGGCAATTGAAATGACAATAATTGCTATTCTTTCCATACTGCCTGTCAACATACTTGTAATTGCAGGAAAAAGAGTTTCGCCTCCGCCCCACAGGCCCCAAATACCCAAGACAAATAAAAGAAATGAAAGTGCAACTTGCAACACTATTCTACCTGTACTGTGTTTCATTTTATACCTCCTAAAATATAAAACATTTTAGTAAAAATACAGAATAAAGTCAATCATAAAGTATATCACAATTTGTAACTGTTGCGTGATTTTAAAATTGCAAGGGTTCAGCCGAAAAAGGGATAGTAGCGGAATTTTAATGTCGATTTAAAACAGCAATTGTAGTGGTTGGAGTGTAACGGAAAACACTACTCATGTAACAAGCAAAGACATTAAAATTAGAGCGGATAGCCCGTTTTTTGCATTGCGTTAATCACAACATTTAATCCTTGTGTTTTCAAATTCGCAATGCAAAAATTTTCCCGAAAAATTTTAATTCATTATTTTAATTTTTATTTATTGTCTTGATTTATAATAAAAAATATGTTATATTTAAACTATGGGTATCAGAACAACAATGTCGCAAGAAGACTATTTAGAAACGATTTTGGACTTGTCAAGCAAGTCTCCTGAGGTTAAATCTGTCGATGTAGCTCGCATTCGCTCCGTATCAAGGGCAAGTGTTAATAAGGCACTCTCAGGTTTGGTTGAAGCAGGTTTTGTGGAGCATGAGCCTTACAGCAAAATCACATTAACAAAAAAAGGCAAAAAGATTGCAAAAGAAATTCGGGAAAGACACGATCTTTTGGCAAAATTTTTGGTTGATGTTTTGAAGGTCGACCCCAAAATCGCTGACGATGAGGCTTGCAGAATGGAGCATGTTATAAGCGTTGATACAACGAAAAAACTTTATAACTACCTAAAGTCCATCAAATAGTTTTGCAATTTAGATAAAAAAAAGGCGAAACCTGTAATCAGTTTTTAAAAGTAGCTTGCCTCAAATTAAAAAAATTCTCTCAGTACTTTACTAATTCTCATATTTGTATTATAGTCTAATTATGAATACACACGCAAAAGACTTAATGGAGTACATTGATGCTTCCCCTACTATGTTTCACGCTATTAAAAACTTGGCTGAAATATTGATTAAAAACGGTTTTACCGCATTGGCAGCTTCAGATAAATTTGAATTAAAAGCCGGCGGCAAATATTTTTTAACAAATAACAATAGTTCCTTAATTGCATGGCAAAACGGAACTTCAGTAAAAAACGGTTTTAGAATAATAGGCAGTCATAGCGACAGTCCTACTTTTAAAATAAAGCCCCATCCGGAAATACTTGAAAGAGGGCATTACATTAAACTGAATACAGAGGTATACGGAGGTGCTATACTGTCAACATGGTTTGACAGACCGCTTTCAATTGCAGGAAGAGTGGTACTGAAATCAGATAATTTGATACAACCGGAACAAAAACTTGTAGACTTTAAAAAACCGATGCTTATTATTCCAAATTTGGCGATACACATGAATCGTGAAATAAATGATGGATATAAGTACAACAAGCAAAAAGATACTCTACCGTTAATTGCACTACCTGCAAGCGAAACAGAAAATTTTAAGCCGAAAAACTTTTTATTAAACCTATTGGCAGACAGGCTAAAAGTTTCTGCCGAAGAAATACTTGACTTTGACTTGTATCTGTATGATTGTCAAAAATCAAGTTTTGTCGGAGCAAATGAAGAATTCTTTTCGGCAAGCAGAATCGACAACCTCGGCATGGCGTTTCCGTCAATTCAGGCATTGATAAAAGCCAAACCTGCCGACTTCACACAGGTTGCCTGTGTTTTCGATAACGAAGAGGTAGGCTCTTCAACTGCACCGGGTGCGGGAAGTCCTTTCTTAAGCGACACGCTAAAACGAATAGCCTGCTGTGAAAACCATGAAAGCGGTTTTGAATTGTTTCAACAGTCATTGGCAAAGTCGTTTTTAATTTCAGCTGACCAAGCACACGCACTGCACCCAAATTACGCTGAAAAAAATGACATTACAAACTTCCCTATGATGAACAAAGGGCCTGCAATTAAAAATGCGGCATCAATGAGTTACACAAGTGATTCGGTTTCATCCGGGGTGTTCCGCTCTGTTTGCGAAAAAGCAGGGGTTCCATGTCAGGTTTTTGTAAACCGCTCGGATATGCGTGGAGGCTCTACAATCGGGCCCATAACAATGACGAACTTAAACATAAAGAGTGTAGATGTAGGAAACCCCATTTTGTCAATGCACTCGGTGAAAGAGCTCGGTGGTGTAAAAGATCAAGAATACATCACAAAAGCCTTTATAGAATTTTTTAAATAGAAGGCTTTTTTGATAACTTTTATTATATTGTTTATTCCGATACTCTTGTGGTTGCTTTTCATAATCTGTAGGCAAAAAATACCGGTCAATCCAAAACTGTATTTTTCGATTTTGGTATTTTCGTTGCTTGCAGTTTTTGCCGCAGTTGTATCGGAAACAATCCTAATTTCAGTTATCGAAAAAATACCGACAGAAAACTACGCCATATCAGGTTCAATAATACCCGCCGTAATAGAAGAGATTTTCAAAATAACATTTTTTTATATTTCGATTCTTACAGCAAATTACTTAACAACACAGCAAACCAAACAAACAGACACCGAATACAAACTAAAAATCTTTGCCGTACTGTTCGCCTTATTTTTTGCAACCTTTGAAAACATTGCATACGCCATCAACGACCCCGAGCAAATCATAATTCGCTGTATGACTGCAACTGTGTTTCATGCCGGAGTGGCCGTCTTTTATGCAGATGCAATACGCAAAAAAAACAAACGGATTACAATTGTCGCTTCTTTGATTTTATTGCACATAACCTACAACCTTACAAGATTAAACACCCTACTATTTTTCACCGTTCATTTAAGCATACTGTTCTTCTGTATTTTACATATTATAAAACTTATAAAAAAACCGCCCTGCTTAAAAGAAGACGGCTCTTAAACATCAATAACGATCCCGCGACCTTTCCTGCGCAACATTAACACGAAGATTTCTGCCGTCAAATTCCTTTTCGTTTAACTCGGAAATTGCAGCTTCAGCCGAATCGCCTTCAGCCATTTCTATAAAACCAAAACCCTTTGACCTTCCGGTAAACTTATCCTTAATAATCGCAACAGAAACAACCTCGCCATACTGTCCAAACAACTCGGAAAGTTGCCCCTCGGTTGTACCATAATTCAAATTTCCCACATAAATTTTATGAGACATATTCCACCTACCTCATCGGTAATATACTGCATCCATACGGAGCAGGGCTATGAGTCCCTATTTTTATTATGATACGACAAATATCTGATACCTAATGCAAACAACGATCACTTAGCACTCAAACTGTACAACTTTTTCAAATAAAAGTCAAGGATAATTACTTCATATAAAGAACAAAATAATGAGGGGGGGGCCTCCCCCTCGCTACAAAAAATTGCCTTATGAATGAATGGATATAAAATCGAGTCTTCTTTTTCAATCAGCCTCGATTACTTAAAAACATAAACAAGGCAATTGTTTTTCCGCTACCCCCCAAAGTAAGGGAACATGCAACATAAAACTTATTCAATGCACTAAGCGATTTTAAAACGGGAAGTTTTATAAGAATACCTGCAGACGAATACAATTCGCATTAACCTGATTTTGATGCCCGCAGTCTATCCACGATATTTCTTAAGACATCCCTATCGGAGGGTAATAATCACCCGTCCTGTGTAATTATTACCCTGCCAAGTTTTGGCAAAAGCCAAAACTTGCTAAATTATTTTCACGAAACATCGTGTTTCGATTTTGTTATAATAGAAATATCTACAAGT
>PDWI01000942.1_pt1 | contig 47184 bp, 43 predicted proteins | sample 1430891 | NCBI WGS metagenome assembly PDWI01 (sample SAMN01162508, study PRJNA174530) | Oral metagenome, whole genome shotgun sequencing project. | biome: Marine environment; feature: Marine mammal; material: Swab sample of the gingival sulcus; isolation source: swab sample of gingival sulcus...
TAAAACTAATTTTTTGGACAGGCAACCGTACAGTACGCCGTACAGTGTGACATTTTTTTTGCCAAAACTTTTGCCAAAAAATATATCTATGAAATATAATGAGTTATAAAAACAGGCTTTTAAAATGGAGGTCAGCAAAAATTTTAAAAAATTTTAAAAAAAATGCAAAAAAGTTAAAAAAACAGTAAAAATAGCTAATTTTAGACATCTGAAAAAACGTTAATTTATAGAAATTGGCAAAAAAATTCTATATAAAAATTCGTTTTTAGATTTTTTTCTGATACTATAGTTCAAATAATTAGCACTCCAAACTAAAGTTTTTCCGGATTTTTCCACCTTCCAAAATATCAAAGATTAGCAATATTTTTTTTAAGGTAGCGTCGATAGTGTTTTATTGGATTAGATAGAGTAATGTATGGAAATTTTGCCTATTATTATTCAGGGATTAATTGCAATAGCATTAGTTTTTGGTTTAGTTTTGACTGGTGCGGCAGCCAATGTATGGTTGGAGCGTAAGGTTGCAGGTTATATGCAGCAGCGATTCGGTCCGAATAGATTGGGGCCGGCGGGACTTTTACAGCCGTTTGCTGACGTACTCAAATTATTTTTAAAAGAGGATATTGTCCCAACAAAAGCGGATAAGTTTTTCCACGCCTTAGCACCAATGATTATGCTCTTCTCGGCATTTGCTGTTTGGGCTGTAATTCCTTTTGGTGATACTGTTCGCATCGGAGACAAAGTTTATCCAATCGGTATTGCAATAGAAGTCAATGTCGGATTCCTTTATATTCTTGCAATGACTTCGTTGGGAGTTTACTCAACATCTCTTGCCGGTTGGTCATCGAATAACAAATATTCCCTTCTTGGTGGTCTGCGTGCAGCAGCACAGATGATTTCTTACGAATTGACTATGGGTATATCTCTCTTAGCAGTAGTAGTTATTGTTGGTTCATTTAATTTGAATGACATCGTCGCTTTCCAAAGTGCTGCTTGGGGCGGTTGGAGATGGATTATTTTACTACAACCGGTAGGTTTCTTAGTATTCTTAGTATCAGCATTTGCGGAAACCAACCGTGCTCCATTTGACTTCCCTGAAGCAGAACAGGAATTAGTATCAGGTTTCAATACTGAATACTCTTCTATGCGTTTCGGTATGTTTTTCCTCGGTGAGTATGTGAATATGACTTTAGCGTCAGCGTTCATTTCTTTGCTCTATTTCGGCGGTTGGGTATTACCTTTCGACCCTACTACGATTGGATTAGCTCCTGACCACTTATATGTGGCTCTGATGCAATTTGGTTGGTTTATGGCAAAAATAATATTCTTCATTTTCTTCTTTATTTGGGTTCGTTGGACTATCCCAAGGTTCAGATATGACCAGTTGATGCACTTAGGATGGAAAGTACTCCTCCCTATTTCGATTTTGAACTTAGTTGTAACATCAATCGTAGTTTATTATTTCTAAGAAAATAACACTATTCAAATAAAAAATCCGACTTTCATTGAAAGTCGGATTTTTTATTTATACATACATGACACCATATAAACATCATAAAAATCATTACTTTATGTTTGTTATCAATCCTTATCTCATTAAATCCTTCCGATATTGTTGTTATCCCTTTTGCATATTTTTTTTTGGGGAAAAAATTGCGATAATATAAAAACAGAGATACCGAACATAATTATACGGTATCTCTCTAAGTAAAAAAAGTAAACTGATTTACTGACCAGCGTCTGTAATAGCTTTAAGCTGTTTGCTTGCTGTTTTATTTTTAGGATTAATTTCCAAAGTTTTTCTGTATGCTTTCTTTGCTTCAGAATAGTTTTGCAAACTGTGCTGACCGAAACCTAAGTATAACCAAGCAAATTCAGATTTTGGCTGGGCTTCAATCCACTGGTTAGCAGCTTCAATTAGTTTTTTCCAATCTTTAGCTTTCATGTGAATAGAGCAAGTTTTGATATACAAACTTCTTGCAGCTGATTTATGCTTAACCGTATCTTGCTTTGCTGATTCGATACCAGCAGCAAAGACTTCCAATGCTTTATCCGTACTGTCGATTTTTGCATAAGCATCACCTAAGAACATATAAGCGTAAGGGAAATCAGGATTTATTTCAATTGACTTACCAAGATAGTCGATAGCTTTGTAAGTCAAAGCGTGATTGGTAGTATCATTTTTTAAAGTATCCAACAATAGATAGTGTTGCCCGGCAGTATATAGCATAGTCGATTTATCTTCTTGTGGAGCTTTAGGATTTGCTAACCATTTTTCAATTACTTCTGTAGCTTCAACACGCATTTTAGGTTTCATAGAACCCATTTGTAGAGCTGTCAAACGCAAGTATTGAATATTATTAAGATCTTCAGAATCTTCATTGTAAGCATCTAACCATGTTTTATAAGCTGATAAGCTATCGCCTGACTTTAGGTATGCAGTTCCCAAACGGCGACGGTCTGCCATATTCAAGTCTTTAATTAAGTTATATTTTTCTACTGCTTGGGAGAATTCTTTTGCTTCGTAGAAACATTGTGCTAATAATAAGTTTGCTTCGTTTTGTCTTTCAGTAGCATCTTTTGCAACCATTTCTAAGTTCTCACGAGCTTCATTACATTTTCCTGCTTCAAAATATGATTTACCAAGCATCCAACGTGCTTCAATATCAGAAGGACGTAATTTGATATACTCTTCAAATGCTATTGCAGAGGCAACATATTTACCTGCGAAAAATAAAATTTTTCCTTGCATATACCATGCTTTTGCATTTTTGGGTTGTTGTTCTGAAACTACTTTCCATTCCTGCAAACATCTTTTATAGTATTCAACACGCAAATCATTTGTCGCTGCTCTATTACCCAACCAGTATAATGAAACGGCTAAATTGATACGTGCAGGGGTATTCATTTCGTCATATTCCAATGCTTTTTTAAAGTTTGTCTCTGCCAAAGCATAGATTTTTTGTGCGAAATATAGATTACCTAATTTCAAATATACGTTTGAATTTTCGTCATCACGTGAGCGAGCTGAAACCAAGATTTTTTCTGCTTTTTTTATTGAATCGGCAAGAATCAATGCATCAGCATATTCCAAATTCGTAGCAAATTTTTCTGATTTTTGTCTTCTTGAAAATTTATCTAATGCCTTGTTGAACCATTTACTTGCTTCCGTATAGTTACTGTCTTTAGAACAAGCAGCACCAATTTTGACCCAAGTTTCCCATTCGCCACCGTCAGCTTTATCTGCTAACATATAAACTTCTGCTGCTTCATGGTATTTGTCTAATTCTTCATAGACTTTACCACAAAGGAGTAAAGTTTCAGCATCTGATTGATTAGATTTTGCCACTTCTGCAACAATTTTACCTGCTGCATCGAAATCTTGATTCGCTACTAAGCGAGACAGCTCCTCTTTACTTGATTGGGCTGAAAGGCTTACTACTGCAAACACTAAAGCCATTGTTAGTGTAATTAAGTTTTTCATTAAATATCCTTAATATAATTTTATAAATAATTTTCAATAATTCTATGAAAACAAGTACACCATACGAGGTGCAACTTAATCTTCTTTTATCAATTCAAATTTTGCATGCTCGGGAATCATACCCATATCAAAAAATCCTTTTTGTACATTCTTATTCAAGACAACGTGATTTATAAACCTCATAGTTTTATTACGAGCCTGTAAATTTGCACGTGCCAAAATCTCATAATTGACGACATAAGGATACCTATATTGGATAACCCATGCTCTATCCACGATTTGCGGAGCTTCGTGATTGCCGTCTTTATGGTGATAACCTATTCTAATCGCAATTAGAGAACTATCGCCACTGATATGGTCTGCATATAGGCTTGATAAGTAGCCAGAACCAATCGCGTTTTTGTGTTCGCGAACGTAGTCTTTGATTGCATGAATATCTTCCATTACTTTCACAGGACGTTTCACAGTCTGACTATCGGCACAGAGTGCAGACAGGTTCATATAAGCTCCTGATTCTGCTCCTGTTGTAACCAAAAGCGGTTCGAATTCCAATTGCTCAAACTGATTTGATAATTTATAATTTGGGTCAGTCAACCACGACTTGATTTGCCCTGAATATAGTGAATCAATAGGAAAATCCTTATGTGCAAAGAAGATAAAACCATCTTGTGCAATCGGGCTTTCATCAATCATTACATGATATTCTTTCGCGAGGGTCATTTCATCTACGGTTAAATCTCGGGACATAATCACGGCATTTTTCTGATTGGATAGTCTTGCCTTTGAGCAATCCAAACTGGTGCCGTATTCAACATCAACAATAATACCCGGGAACTGCTCATGGAAGCTCTCGAAAGAATACTGCATCATATCCTTCAGACCATTTTCACACATCACAGTTAGTGTATCGTAGTATTCCGGGGTTTGTGGAGGATTGCCTCGCTTCTTGTTATTTCCACAAGAACTTACAATCAAAGTAGTGATAATCGCTAAAATAAAAATGTGCATCAACTTTGTCGTTTTCATTGCATTTCTCCATATATCGTGTTAAAAAATATTACCTCAATGTATTTGAAAATTAATTGGTAGCATTAGCCAACAAGCTACAGGCTTTCCATCTTGGGTTGCAGGAATATAATTTTGGTAATTTAGTACTGCATATTTGGCAGCATTATCAAGACCTTCTGTAACAGATTTAATTACTTTAGCTTGAACAGCTCTACCGTCGGTATCAATCAAAACTCCGACCAAAACAATCCCTTCAATACCTTTCTCCCTTTCATATTTTGGATAACGAACCAACCTCATCAAATCATATATGTTCGTAGCACTTGGTTCAGTCTCATGCTGAATAAACTCATCGACAGGAGAAAAATTCAATATTGAATCTGGCACATTGGATACAAAAACAAAAGACTCCAACCATGAATTCACCGCTTTTCTTTTTTTCTTACCCGCAATATACCCATCATATTTTAAAGCAGCATCTACTACTGCATCTATTAATCTTTGATCAACAGTACCTTCCGTGTTGCCAGGAACAACTGTAAGGGGAATACCTTTTTTGTCAATCAAAATATCAATCATAACTGTACCATAAACAGCGACAGAGGAATTGATATTACTAATATCAATTAAACTATAGAAATTATCAAAGTTCTCCATTTTAGGAAATTGTTTTAGTTTTTCTCTTGGAGTATATTTGAATCCTTTGTACTTCTCAGCCGAAACAGTTCTTACCACCCCTAAAAACAGCAAAACAAAAATAGATATACCCAATATTTTTTTCATTTTAATTATCCTATTTTTTACATATACAAAAATTGTAAGAAATATTAATAAAACAAATTAATCCTCAGAATAATTATTCTTGTCATCTTCATCATCTAAGGCTATTTCCATAGTTTTATACCGTTGGGTAGCTTGATAATACGTTATTATTCTGAGAGTTCCAAAGAGTATAAAAATAACTCCGAGTCCAATAGTCCAAATTTTATCACTTTGGTCGAAAGGCGGAATGCGTAAAAGAAACAGAATCCCGAGCAAAAAGATAAATACGCGAACTGCATAGTTGATTATGTGCATTACCATTTGGCACCCCCATGTATTATGTATTATTTGTACTTAATTGAAAGATGGGGTAGGCAACGCCTACCCCTTATTTTCTTTGAGATTTCACTCGAGATTATCTCAGAGTCAATCTCTTCGTGGTATTATCTTAATGAGAAGTTGATTGGCAACATCAACCAGCATGAAACAGGTTGTTCATTTTGAATAGCCGGAGTATAGCCTCTGTAAGCCAATGCTGCATCAATTGCAGCTTGGTTCAAGTTAGAGTTAGCTGAACTCACTACTTGAGCTTTTTTTGGGGCACCATCAGGGCCAACCAATACACCAACTACTACTACACCTTCAATACCCGCTTTACGAGCGATATCAGGGTATTTTACGAGCTTCATTAAGTCATTTAAGTTTGAAACTGCTGGCTCTTGCTCTACAGCAATGAAAGCTCCGATATCAGGTTCTTCCTCAATTTTTTCTACTTCTTTGACTTCACCTAAGTCAATATTAGCAGACAGAGTACCGTCATCAATACCATCACCACCGACAGAAGCGGCACGTTCAATCTCATCAATAGCAGAGAATTCAGCCATATCAGCTGTAATTTCAGCATCAGGCACGGCAACAGGATTACCTGCACGAGAAGCAGGGCCATGATTTACCTGTACATCCGGTGCTGTAACAGGATCCACTTGATCAACTTCAGTAGTTTCAGGACGAGTCAATACACTAAGATCAACCGATGATATAGAAGTAATCGGAGAGAAATACACCTGATACTGCATCATAGCAGAAATAACCACAAATAAAAATAGTAGGATTGTAAGTGCAATCGCAGCATAAACGCCACGTAATGTGTGTTTGTTAATCAGTTTAGTTAATTCAACTGCTCCATAAGTCTTAGCTTTTGGAAGTTCTACAGCGATAATACGATTCATCATTATTCTGTTACCTCCCCAGCCTCACCCTCAGGGTTGAGTTTAGCCAATTCATCATCAGTCAAAGGTGCAAGAGTGAATTTACGTTTCCGTTGTTCCGGAATATCGACATCTTCCCTGATAGATCTATCATTAGCAATTACATAAGTAATGAGTTTTTCAGCAATATTCAAATCGTCGAGAACTTCGATAATTTTACCATAGCTTGCACCCTCTTGGAATTTCACAGCGATAATCATTTGGTTACGTTTTCCTTCTTTCAAATTCATTTTGATAGAAAGAGCTTTAACATAATCATCGGGTGCAATTCTCATTGCTAATGATGCCAACTCTTGCTTAAATTCATTGTTAACTTCTTTAGTAATATCTTTCTCAATTAAGGTAGGTTCAACCTCACCTGTTGCGAATTCATCATATACATACTTAACTTCATCTTTATCGGTTACGTAGATAGTACATAACTCTGAAGCTTTGATTTCTATTTCATCATCAACCTCAGGCGGAATCTTCATTTCCATCGCTTGCGGTTCTTGCAAGGTAGTTGTAAAGATAAAGAAAGTAAGCAATAGGAATGTAATATCCACCAAGGGAGTCAAATCCACATTAAATCCGGCTCTAGGCTTCTTCTTACGGTGCGTTGATTTACCTCTTTTGGCTCTTTCAGCCTTTAATGGTCCACTACCACCAGCCATAATTTTTCTCCTTTAATATAAGGATAGTCAATATCATTAATCAGATTAATGTCTATTAGCTACCACTTGGTTTATCAGTTACATATTTAAATTTAGTTGCTAAGTTTAGTCTGAGTTGGTCCATTGCTCCCCATACCCAGGCAAAATCAAGTCTTGTGTCTGCATCAATTGCGAATTCCATACCAGAGTCCACCTCACGACAATTTCTGATAACTCCTTTAAGAAGTTCAGTATCGTCCCCTAATTCTAAAAGAGCCTTAGGGCTTTCGGTATTACCTCCGTGGAAGAATAAATCTGCCTCAGTTTCAATCGCAGCATCGTTTATAACTTTGTTATATATTTTTAAACGTTGGTCGAAATTCGCTACTTCTAAGAAATAGTTAGTATCGGCATTTACTGTATCAACTGCAATACTGATAATGGAGACGTTATTTTTAGGAACATCAATAGTATCCAAAGAAGTTGTAGGTCTTTTGATAACAAATTTTTGTTCCGAAGAGGCATCAGACTTAAACTTTGCTGTCATAATAAAGAAAGTAAGCAATAGGAACGTGATATCTACAAGCGGAGTCATATCCACGTGTGTACCACCTCTATGTTTCTTTACTTTTGCCATAGTTATCTCCTCCGATTAATTATTTTTTGATACGGATAGTGAAGATACTCATTACATTCAAAATAGCTTCATCAATCAAATAAACAAATGAATCTACTTTGTTAGTAAAGTAGTTGTAAGCTGTGATACAGATTACCGCTGAAGCCAAACCACCGGCTGTATTGTAAAGTGCTTCAGAGATACCAATCGCCAACTCAGTTGAAGATACGTTACCGCCGGCTTTACCCATTGCAGCAAATGCACGAATCATACCAAGTGTTGTACCCAACAAACCAACCAATACTGCGATAGATGCAATAGTAGAGATAATTACAAGATTTCTTTCAAGAAGTGGAGTTTCAATGTTCATAGATTCGTCAATAGCTCTTTGAACTTCTGCCAATTTCTTGTCAGTTGAGTATTCTGTATCGTCTTCGATTTCTTTGTAACGAGTAATAGCAGATCTCATAACCGCAGCAATAGTTCCTCGTTGTTTATCACACGCTGCTTCAGCTGCGTCTAAATCACCTGCTTGTAATTTCTTAACTACATCTTGTATAAAGATTGCAGGAGAGCCTTTACCTTTGGCTTTTTTCAAAGAAAGAGTACGCTCCACTGTGTAAGTTACAGAAATCAAGATAAATGCGATAAGGAAGCCTACCAAAGGACCACCAGTATAAACCATCGCCAATGCTGCTTGACCGCCAGGTAATGATTCTTCTTCATTTGGAACTGTACGTTCTGAAACTTTAACGATACCAGGTTTCAAGTCTGACATCTTTACACCTGTAAATGCTACAGTTTTAGCATTTTCATACTTGCCACCTGTGTCAAATGATTCATGACCAAAGTTAGCAGGGTTACCTAATACAAAATAGTATAGAAGGTATGCAATAAGGATACAAGCACCGATTGCAATAACGTTAAACAAATTGTTTTTCATAAGAAAAATCCCTAATATGTTTGTGAATAATAAAACAATAAATAAATTAATTTCTTAACTTTTAGACAACTTTGAGATAGCATCATCAAGCGTGTCTTCAATTTCAAATACCATAGTAAGTTTCGTAATAACAAAAATATTCTCAAGTGATTTACTCACATTTGCTAATATTAGTTTTCCATCTTTTTTTACAAATGATGAGTGAGCAGAGATTAGAACACCTAAAGCAGTAGAGTTCAAGTAAGTAGTATCCTCTAAATCAATGATAATATTCTTTGTATCACTCATTGTTAATTTTTTGAGGGTATCACGAAGATTATCAGTTTCATTTCCTCCGGTAAATTGACCTTTGAGGTAGAGAATCTCGCCGCCGATTTGGCTTTCTGTCTTAATCTGTGCCATTCCATCTCCAAAATATTCAAAAAAGTTACAATACAAAAACACCCATTTACAAAATTAACATTTTTTTCGGGATTGATTGTAAAAAAATATTAAGATTTCTTTATTAATCTAATATCTATCCACCTTCATATATGGAACAATTCAAATCAAAAATGGTTACAAATTTTATTATTTTTTTTCATATATACCTTAAATCCCTTGGAACTACTGCCATTTCAGAGATTTAGCAATAAAGATTTATAATATCCGTATTAGCTTTTTTAAATGATTTAGACGAGATATGAAAAAGTTAACTTTTTTTTCGATGATAATTATTTTTTGTTCTTTTTCCCTATTTTCGAATGACGAACTTACCCCAATAGTTGAAAATAACCTCTTAGGATACATTAACTATGAGGGAAATATTGAAATTACCCCACAATATAAATTCCACAAAATTTACAAAGAAACTAAAATCAATGGAAAAATTTATCGCATTCCGCAATTGGAAGAAGAATATTTTTCTGAAGACAAACACTGCATTCAAAAAATGAAATTATACCTTTGGGGATTAATCAAAATTCCCCAAGACTATGCAATCATTAACCAAGAAAATTCAGTCTTAATTGATGATTTGGATAGAGGCTATATGTCATACCATGAGGGTTTAGCAAAAGTAGAAATCATGGAATCTTACATATATAACGATTCTGACCCGGAATATGGTTTTGTAAATGAAAGGGGACATCCGGCATTCCCAATCAATATCCAATCAAAAGATGCAGAAGAAACCATGATACTAAATAAAGATGTAAGACCTAATACATCACCCGTGGTTACTGCGAAAATGATACCAACAGGAATTCAAATAATCAGTAAAACCGGAAGAAAAAACAAAGAAGAAAATACAATTACTGTTCTGAAAGGGTTGAACTACTATACTCCTTTTTTATCTATTGCGACAAATTTTATTGATGGCTATGCTCTGGTAATGAGTAAGGACTACAAAGCAGGGGAAGATAATTATTTCTTCATCAATACCAACGGAATAAACCAATTCCAAACACGATATACATGGGCTTCAAAATTTTCCGACGGTATGGCAAATGTAAAACTCAACGACAAAAAATTTTATATTGATACTAATGGAAAAAAAGTATTTGAATATAAATATGCAAAAGCATACGACTTTTCTAACGGTTACGCAAGATTCTACCAAGACGGAGTTTTCGGATTTATCAATAAAAAAGGTAAAGAAATATCTAAACAACGTTGGTTAGAATCAGGGGATTTTCACGATAGCCTAGCCTTCGTAATGATTGATGATTATTTTGGTTACATTGACAAAGATGGAAATACGGTAATAGATGCTAAATACATGTATGCCCGAGATTTTTCTGAAGGGTTAGCCCTTGTCAAAAACCAAATGAATAAATGGGAATATATTGACAAAGATGGAAAATCTGTAATCTCTGCTGATATTATCTACGGTCAGCCTTTCAGAAACGGATTAGCATTGATTATCAATAGTGATGGTATGGGACAGTATATCAACCACAAGGGCGAGATTGTCTATGAGTTCCCTAAACGTTTTGGGGCTAAGCAATAGGAATCAAGTAATCAAAGGTAAAATGGATTTCTTTTTTCGTGCTCTCTATTTTTCCTCTTCACCGATAAGAAGGGATTTTTTCTTCTCAAGTGTTTGAGAAATTATTTTATTTTGCGGGTATGCAAGATTTGGATCAGAAGCAAGAATTTCGTTTACGTCCCTTCTTGCTATTTCCATTATATCTAAATCGTTTACTATATCAGCATATAAAAATTCAGGAAGCCCGGACTGCTTAGTACCGATTATATCGCCAGGACCACGAAGTTTCATATCAATTTCGGAAATTTTGAAACCGTCAGAACTTTCCTCCATAGTTTTCAAGCGAATAATTGTTGCCTGATTATCCCTGTCTTCATCTTTTCCTGTTGCGATATATTCACGGAGCTTATCCTTGGTCATCAGAATACAATATGATTGATGCTCTCCCCTGCCTACGCGTCCCCGCAACTGATGAAGCTGTGCAAGACCAAATCGCTCGGCATTTTCTATAAGCATGATTGAAGCATTAGGAATATCAATTCCTACTTCTATCACAGTAGTTGCAACCATTATATCATACTCCCCTGCAGCAAATTTTTCCATAATTTCTTCTTTCTCATACCAGAACATTGCACCGTGCAGGAGTCCACATTTTAAATCGGGAAATACCTCGTTTTGCAAATATTCGTGTTGTTCAATAGCCGTTTTTACGTCCATCTCCAAGGACTTCTCTGTTTCCTCAATGAATGGACAAACAATAAATGCCTGACGACCTTGCTTGACTTCTTTACGAATGTTATCATAAATTTTGTCTTTCTCGCTCTCGAACCCAATTTTCGTATGAATTGGAATTCTATTTTTAGGTTTAGATTTGATAAATGACACATCTAAATCTCCCGTTACGGTCATCATCAAACTTCGTGGGATTGGTGTAGCAGTAGTATAGAGTAGATGTGGTTTTACGCCATTCTTATATGCTTCATCTCCCAAAGATTTTCTTGCTAATTCAAATAATTTTGTCCTCTGATTTACGCCAAATCTATGCTGTTCATCAATGACAATAAAACCAAGTTTATTATACTTTACACTTGATTGGAAAAGAGCGTGTGTCCCAACAATGATATTAGCTTTTCCAGTAGCAATATCATCAAGCAGTAGCAAACGAGCTTTATTTCTTTGACCACCCACGAGTTGAACTACTTTTATATCCGTACCTTTCAAGAATTTTTTTATTGATAGAAAATGCTGTTCTGCGAGAATTTCCGTCGGTGCCATAATCACCGCTTGAAATCCGTCATCAACGGCCGGAAGCATCGCAAGCAGAGAAACAATAGTCTTACCACTCCCTACATCACCTTGCAAAAGTCGGTTCATCGGTTTGGAACTCTTGCAGTCGCGGGCGATTTCATTTAATACATATTTTTGGTCTTTCGTCAAATCGAATGGAAGAGACTCGTATAATTCACGTGCAGATTTACTTTTGGGATTAATCACAAGTCCTGTTCCGGGAGTAGCATAGGCCTTTTTCCGCTCGGCAATCATCAGATAATAATAGAAAAGCTCTTCGTACTTTATGCGATTTCGGCATTTTTCAAGAATATCCCTATCAGAGGGGAAATGCAGAGTTCTAATTGCATTTTGGATATTGAGAAAATTGTGTTTTTCCAATAGGTATCCGGGTAATGTTTCTTTAGCTTTGGAAATTTCTTTTTCGATTACATTTGTGATAATATTACGAAACATTTTTTGGTTGATTTTTCCCTTGAAGGCCTTACTCATTCTGTATTTCGGAATGATACCCCCCACTTCAAAAACCTTTACATCTTCGTCGGAAATAATATCAATATCAGGGTGAGTAAATGTAAGAAGTTTTCGCCTGTCGATAGTCGGTTTTCCGGATACTATAAGGAGCTGTCCTTCGTGGTATTTTTTTGCAATTGACTGTGCGTAGAACCAAAAATTTACCTGTGCTTTGCCCGACTCATCTTCAATTAGCAGATTAAAATTCTGCTTACCTGTACGAAAATAATTGAGTTTCGCTTGTTTAACTTTTCCAATAATTGTATTTTCAGCAGTAAAATTTCCATCTCGTTCAGGATTAACAGAAGAGATATAGTTCCGTCGTTGAATAACTTCGAATAATTCTTTGATACTTGTTTTCCCCTGCCTGTCGATATAACTGTTAGGAAAATAGTACAAAGCATCTAAGCCGGTAGTAATACCGGCTTCCTCAAGTATTTTAACCCTTGATGGTCCTATACCTTTTATGTACTGTAAATCTGACAAAACATTCGGGAATTATACAAAGTTTACTTGTAGTAACAGAGTAAACTCTGTTACTCCTCCAAAACGAAATACATCTATACAGTGCAACTACTTAACCAAAAGTTTTCCGCTTTCTGTAATATTAAGTACAACCTCTGCACCATGATGTTTCAAGGTGATTTTGTATTGTTTTTCTATTCCGTTGCTTTTCTCTACAACATTTTGGATTTCTGCACCAGAGTATTGATATTCAATAGTTTCTCTGACAGCTTCCGGTAGCTCATCATTTTTTAATTCCGTTTTTTCGACATCAGCATCAGGCAAAATTTCTTCTGCGATAGTTTTTGTTGAATCAGGATGTTCAACAGGTTCCGTGTCTTTTTTGTCATTACACGCAATTACTGATAGGCCTAAAAATATTGCGATAATCAATAATCCAAACTTTTTCATAATAATTCCTTAATTATAAAACATCTAAATATCAAATACAAATTTAAGAAAAAATTTGGAAAAACAAACGAAAAGTTTTGCCATATCCACCCAAATTGTTATATTTGCTTTTTTCTTGGATACAAACCAATAAAATTTTATCAATTTTCAAGAAAAATATGGCTATTGTAAAACTTGATTTCAAAGTGATATTATGAAAGTGAAATTATTGACACTGATAATATTTGCATTGAGTACATGTTCTCTTTATGCAAGTGAGACAGAAACCACCCAACTCCCTTTACAAATTGGTTTAGGATATAGTGCAATAAATCTAAAAAGTCCGACAGATATTGACTATAAAGGAATAGACATTGGGATAAGATTATCAGAAGATGATAAGCCAGGTTTGTTTTATGATCTTCAAATCAATTATCAGGGCTACTTTGCAGAAGACTATGAAATGATGTCAGTATTAGCATTCGGTGCAACGACAGGAATAAGATTCGGAAGTGTAGGCAAGGAAAAGACATACCAAGAATGGTCGTTTCCCATACAAGTTGCAAGTTTTTTCAATTATCCGGGCATAGAAGATAATGATAGATATAGTGCTGTTTGCATCTCCCCCACTATTTCATTAGGCTATTCACATTTTATGCTTAGTCTTAGTTACTCGAAATACATTGGACGGCTTGAAGATATAGCTGGATATTCTATCAAATTAAGTTACCTATTTTGACAATCATAGAAGATACTCGAAACTATCTGCCTTGCTGAAAAATCATTTTTTTCCACAAAGACCTAAGTTTTTTGGCTATTTGACAAAATATGTGTAAATTTGCTTTCGTGGCGTGTAGAATTGTAATTTTTCTACAGCGTGGTATAATATGAATTAGGGATTAATTTATTAGTAATAAATATTTTAGAGGTATTTTTATGAAACTAAAGAAAGCATTATCAGTTCTTTCTGTGGGTGTAATTTTGTTTGCAGGTGGTCTAAGTTTGACATCTTGCTCAAACGCTATCACTGAAGAACAGTTAGCTGAAATCTCAGATTTACGCAGGGACCAGCGTAGTCTCACCCAAAAAATTGAGACTCGCCAAGGTGAACTAAACGAAATCGAAAGAGAATTGAAAGCTCAACAAAGCAAATTAGATGATTGTGAAAAGCGTCAAAAATTTGTAAAAGAAAAATTAGCACAATGGCCGAATGTATGGCCGGATTGGTCTCCGGAAAAAGAAAAAACTGAAGACAATAAAAAGTAATCATTAATCAAAGGAAAAGTTAAAATGAAAAAATTTTATTCAATATTAATTGTTATGCTTTGCTTCGGTTTTATGAATGCTTTCTCAGTAGATGCTATTCTTCCTCCTAAAAGTAAATCAGATGCAGAGCTAACTAAAGATGAAGCAGTTCTAAGAATTGCAGATATGAAACAGACTAACGCCAAGTTAGAAAAAGATTTAGAAGCTATTATCAATAAAATTGATAAAGCAAAAGCAGAATTGGAATTAGCACAAGCAGGTTGGGAAGATTGTGAAGAGTCTATTCGTGAGATACTTGGTATCATGGAATCAGACGTAACCGCTTTCCGCCAAAGATTAGGTAAAATAGAAGGTAAAGTAAGAGAATTGCAACGTTTAAACGATGACATGTTAGCTGACAGACAAGATGAAGTTGTAGCTTTAGCAGCTGAATTAAATAAATGTCGACAAGAAAAAATTGCTGTAATTCCTGAGTTTTACAACAAAATTATTGCTCTTGCAAAAGACATACGTGGACTATACCGTGAGAAAAAAATCAAATCTTATACTGTTGGTGTATGGTACAAAACTAAAGACTGTTTGTGGAATATCGCAGGCAACGAAACTATTTACGGCGACCCAATGCTATGGCCAAAGATTTGGCAAGCTAATAAAGGTATTGTAAAAAATCCTGATATTATACACCCTGGTCAAGTATTGACGCTACCAGAAAAAGCTCCTAAAACGAGTGATGAAATTAAAGCTGAACGTCGCTACTGGAGAAACAAAAAAGAAGAATCTGCTCCCGCTACCGGCTTGAACAAATAATTCTTTGATAACATAACTTTAAAGGTAGAGACGCATTTTTTGCGTCTCTCTTTGTATTAACCAAAAGTTGATTTTAGAATAGGGATAATTTTATATAAAAGAAATTAACCATGAGAAAAAAAATCGCCATATTACTATTAGTAGCTACAACAGCATTCTCCCAAAATTTAGAAGATATACTTGATGAAATTCCCCAAGAACCACGGGCAGTTTTTGGAACATTCAAATCGGCGTATATCCTCAATACCCGTAGTATTGAATCAATCCATAAAGGAGAATTAGAATTCCGTGTACATCACAGATTTGGGGCGGTCAATGGCGGAATGTACGAGTTTTTTGGTTTAGATGAATCAAGTTCCTTGATTGCTTTGAGTTATGGAATAACCGATTTCTTTTCCGTAGAGGTAGGGAGAGCAACTATTGATAAATGTTGGAAAGGAAATATAAAAATATCCCTTCTGAAACAAAAATCAGGCGGTAATAAGAATATACCTGTATCTCTATCATACTCAGTTGAAACAGCCTACAAGAACAAAAAACTACATAAATCTAACCCTTATGATGAAGTTAAAAACCGATTATTTTATACTCATCAACTGCTGATAGCTCGCAAATTTAATAAGAATTTATCTATACAGATAACCCCTACTTTGGTTCATAGAAACCTTGTAGAGGGTTACAATGATAATGATTTGTACGCAATCGGAGCGGGTGGAAGATATAAATTAACTAATTGGGTAACAGTTATCGGCGAATATAATTATTTGGTAAATCGCGATAAACTCGCAGGCGAAAACACTTGCGATAGTTGGGCTTTAGGAATAAATATAGATACAGGCGGTCATATATTCCAGTTGATGCTATCAAATTCTGCTTATATTTTACCGCATCAGTATTTAGCTCGTTCGATGAATAATATTAAAGATGGCAGTGTACATCTTGGATTTAACATTATGCGTCAATTTTCGCTTTTTGATTAGAGAAATGATTTATCGCAAAATATATTAATATTTTTAATAACAAAGGAGAGGTATTATGGATAAAAAATTCATAACCATTGTTGGTGCTAACCATTATCATGGCACCGAAGTAGTAAAAGTCGGACAGATTTTGAAACTCAGAAAAGATTATGATAATGAACACGACGAAGAAGCCATCGAGGTAACGATGAGCGAACACGGAAAAATTGGTTACGTATCAAACTGCTATCATACCCGAGCTAAAGGTACAAACTCCGCCGGACGTGTGTATGATACTTTTGGAGATACCAGTTTTTGTAAAGTTCGATTTATTATTAGAGGGGTGATTATCGCTGAAGTAATCAATGAAGCTGAAGAACAAGACTAAATCTCTCAAATGTATCAATGAAAAAACACCCGATATTTTTTCAAGTATCGGGTGTTTATGATATGAAATTCATGTATTAAGCATTACGATTAATATTCCTCTTCCTCTACTTCTTTCAATATATACTCATCGAAATAAATATTCGTATTTGGCATTAACCTAATCAGATTGACTATATCTTCGAAGGGCAATTTATTTCCCTTGATATTCAGAACACGCAAATTCTCTAAGCTCGATAATTCCTCTATCGGCAGTTGCTTAATTCGGTTATTACTCAAATCCAATGTAACCAGTCTTTCTAAATTTTTAATTGATGTAGGTATAGTTTTGATACGATTATTAGAGAGATTCAAATACTGTAACTCAGTCTTATCAACGAGAAACCACACCTCTTTTATTCGGCAGTTTGAGAGAGACAAGTTAGTAGGGTTTTTCGGCAGTAGTGGGAAAACATCATCAATTTTTTTGTTATCAAAATTGAAAATACTATCGTCAGAAACTGTAGAATTCAATTTTGATTTTGAAATTATCTTCAAAGCATCTACCCTTTCTATAAGCTCGTTTACAGCTACCGGGCTTCCATCTTTCTGCTTGATAATCTGTTGGTAAATATCTATTGCTCGGTCTAAGTTTGACTCTGCTTTTTCGACATCTCCAGTCTCTATAAAAAGATAAGCGAAATACTCGTAAGATACGGCAATCCAGTAATAATCAGTCGCACTTTTTGCCATATCCTGTCCCTTTTTGAAATACTCCCCAGCCTTAGCGTAATTGCCAGCATTGAGATAAGTATTTCCTAATTTCAGATACCTTTGATAATCATTAGAATACAACGATACTGAAAACAAGAAGATAAAAATCGTAATCAAATACTTTTTCATATCAATCCCACAATATTTAGTAATTCTTACAAAGCAAAAATACAAAAAAAAATCTATTCAGCAAAATATTACGTATTTACTTAAGGGACAACATAAAAACATATTCAATATTATCCATTGAGATAATTATTCAGCACATCAATGATATAGATTTTGTTTGATAAATAGAAATTATACCACTCTTTTTTCGTAAATTTGAATTTTTTACATAGTGGTTTATTGAGTAAAGAACCTATATTCAAGAGAAAATTAATACCAAGGCGTGCATGGTATATGTACGACTGGGCAATTTCTGCATTCTCAACTACAGTTATTACTGTTTTTCTAAATCCATATTTAACAGCAGTTGCCAAAAATTCTGCTGATAGCATGGGTTTTATTTCGCTCTTTGGGCTATCTATTTTTGCAGAATCTTTTTTTGAATACGTAATCTCAATTAGCGTCATTCTTCAAGTTCTAATTTTACCGTTGGCCGGCTCTATCGCTGACCATTCCCGAATGAAAAAACCGGTGCTTCTTTGGTTCACTATAATCGGTGCAGCTACAACTACTGGACTATATTTCGTTTCGGACGGAGGCTATATACTCGGTGCTGTGCTACTTATCATTTCCAATTTATCCTGTGGAACAGCGATGGTTATATACAACGCCCTGCTGGCCGATGTGTCAGAGGAACATGAACGTGACGAGGTCTCGTCCAGAGGTTTTGCGATAGGTTATGTTGGTGGTGGTTTGCTACTACTTTTAAATCTTATACTCTATACTTTCCACGAAAAAATTGGTATCGACAGCGGACACGCCATTCGTATTTGTTTAGCATCTGCCGGATTATGGTGGGGTAGTTTCGGAATTATAGCTATTCTTAAAATGGTTGAAAAACAGATAAAATATACTGTTAGACCAACCCTAAAAGCACACCTAAAATCCTTTGCCGTAACCTTCAAAGATGCACGTAATCATCCGAATGCACTCTTATTTCTAATTGCATATCTGTTTTTCAATGATGGAGTGCAGACAGTCATCATCGTTGCTGGTAAGTTCGGGATTGAAGAAATAGGATTGCCGATACAAACACTTACTATTGTAATATTAGCAATTCAGTTCGTTGCATATTTCGGGGCTATATTCTTCGGAAAATTAGCAAACAGGACAACCTCAAAAACCGCCTTGTATATCAGTCTTTTCATTTGGATAGCCGTGATTTGTTACGCATTTTTCTTCCTTGGGACTCCGATTGAATTTTACATTGTTAGTGCCGTAATAGGTTTAGTTTTGGGCGGTACACAGGCTCTGAGCCGTTCCATATATTCCCGCTTGATACCCAGAGAAAAGGAAGCCGAATATTTCAGTTTCTATGAACTAAGTGAAAGAGGTACAAGCTGGATGGGGCCAATGGCTTTCGGCTTAGCTCTGCAACTTACACAATCTTACAGAGTCGCAATTTTTTCTCTGATGATATTCTTTGTAATCGGGACTATCCTACTATTCTTCGTAAAAATCAAACCGCCCAAAGGTCCAAAAAATATTTTAACACAACACCGTAACCCTATAGGAAGTTAAGATTATCAATTTCTTTCATTAATATATCTGTTTCGAAAAGGGCGACAATGTATATACTATTATCGGATTTAGAGTAACTACTGAACTACCATAAATTAGAAACTTTAAAGTTACTTCATAATTTACATGAGTTATTTTAAATGTACAAAATAATATCATCGCAACAAGAGTATTTTTTTTCATTTTCAATTTTTTAATTAATTAAACATAAATAACAAGATAACAATATAGTACACTCTTTCGTAAATAGTACTTTTAGTCTTCTATTTTACATGACATTTCTCCTAAATTTGGATTAATTCACAATAACACCACTTACCTAAATTTAATATTTTTATAAATTAAAGTTATAATCAACCAAGAATTAATACTTTTTTTAACCAACCAAATATTTAAAACTCAACCTTAATATTTTTTTACACTAAAATCTGATTTTTCACGTATATATTTTATTTATTTGTCGGCAATTGAATGAGATATTTTATCACGGCGGGAGAGACATCGGGCGATATTTACGGTGGTTTGCTCATGGCGGAACTGAAGGCTATGGATTCTGAAGCAGAATTTTTTGGATTTGGTGGTCCCTTTATGTGTGAGCAGGGGATGCAATCTATTGCCCCGATTGAAAAATTAGCTGTCATGGGATTTGTCGAAGTCGCTAAACAGTACAGATTTTTCCGACAATTACTGAAAGAAGCCAAGGAATTAATGAGTAACTCAAAAATCGACCGTTATATCCCTATTGATTATCCAGGATTCAATCTCCGGTTGGCTGACCATGCTCGCTCGTTAGGCATTCCCGTTGCATACTATATCGTTCCGCAACTATGGGCATGGGGAAAGAACCGAGCAAAAAAAGTTCGGAAGATAGATAAACTCCTCCCTATTTTCCCATTCGAAGTGGATTTCTACAAGAAGCAGGGAATAGATGCGGAAACTCCCGGAGCACCAATTTTAGATTTGCCAGATTTTCAAAAAGAGATACTCCCTATTTCAAAACGAAAAAATCAGATATCAATCATGGCAGGCTCAAGGCGTTCCGAATTAGATAAGCACCTGCCAATATTAGAAAAAACAATCGAAATAATTCATCGAAAGCAACCGGAAATCCAATTTGCTACAGCAACTACATCTGATTACGCACATAATAGAGTAAGTGAAATCTTTCCGAAAACTGCCGTACTTAAACATTATCAAAATTCACGAGAAATGCTTGCCGAAAGCCGTTTCGGAATAATAAAATCCGGAACTTCAAATTTGGAGGCTGCACTAATGGGTATTCCTTTTGTAATGATTTACAAATTATCAATTATTTCGGCCATAATAATCAACCAAATTAGTAATACAAAGTACTATTCAATCGTCAATATCCTAACGGGTAATGAGACAATAAAGGAAATGACTCAGCTCGAGCTGAAACCTCATATTTTATCATCTTATGCCCTTGATTTTTATAATGATAATTCCAAGCTAGAAGCCATGCAGACCGAACTTTTAGGACTACGTAAACTCTTGGGTGGAGGCTGTGCTTCCAAAAAAGCAGCAAAAATCATCAAAAATATGTAACAAAAACTGTTTTCATGTTATATTTATATATAGGGCTATATATTAGCCTGTGTTAATTTTTATTTTAACTAAAAGGAACCTCTATGAAGTTCAAATTATTTTGCATAACACTTCTTACATTTGCTTTTATTTTTTCAAACATCAGCCATGCTCAACATACTGACTGGTTTGACAAAGATACGGATTATATTAAGCTGATGACAAAAGAAGAAGGGGTTGCACAAATCGCAATGTCCGAAATTCTAAAGATTTACCCTTACTGGGAAAATGAATCTTCCGATTATTTGCGAATGCTACAAAACGGAAACGAACATCTATTCTATATAGAAGATTCTGATAATAAGATAAGCAATGATGATAAAATTTTCTTCTATTGTTCTTTTCCCCATGGAGATACTACATATTTTGATTTTTACGAGCAGAAGGAAGCATATTTCCTATACTTAGAAAAAGAGAAAACTACCAAACGTTTGAAACTAATTCAAGATTCCAATACTGAACCAGACTATGAAATTAATGCAGTAAAAGTTGATAGATTTATTGAAAATTATTCTGCTTTGGCTGTCGAAGATAATTATATAATTTACGACGAATGGAATACGCTATACATAGCCGGTAAAATTTACCCGAAAAATGACAGCAAGGCAAGATTTTTTGATTCATACGTATTTGCAATCAAACCTGAATCAGAGAAGAAAACTATAATAGAACTCAAGACAATTCCAGAAAAAGACACGACAAAAAAATATCGTAAACAATACAGCTCTATATCCTGTACTCGTGCCTATATGAATGAAGTAATGGTTGATTCCACATATAGAAGAGGGCGTTACCACGACTATACTTCTACACAGTCTAACATAATATCCGGCATGAATAGATTTACACTTGAGTCTATCAATCTATACCCGGAAATAACTGCTAAGAATGAAGATGCCGAAGATACAATGACAATCATCTATATTGACCATGCAAGGATACGAGGCTATGAAACTCCTTATGCCTTCGCCGGAAAAACGGCCTTTGACATAGACACTTTAAAACAAAATTCAAAATTATCTGTTCCAGGATTTTTTGATAATGCAGTATTCATCGATACTTTGAATAATACAATACGCTTTCCAAAATCAGAAAATGCAAATATCCTAACAGCAGGAGCATCTAAGGGAGCAGAGGGTTTACTAAGTACTTCTATAAATCACCATATTTCATATTTCGATGCTAAAGGAATGCTGATTTCATTTTTCAAGGGAGACTCGCTACACACTAAACTTTTCGAATATGATGATGCAAAAATTCTTACTTTCTTAGATGAGGCGGAGGGCTTTCCGATTGCAATTGCATTCAATATGGAATACAACCTATCCTCTAATATCTATGAGAAAATTGAATCTGTTACAGGCTTCAACCCTGATGGTTATGCTACTAATCAAGTATGGACTATTGTTTCAGAAAATAGTGATTATAAATCAAGTGGAGACGAACATATAACTCACTCACAAATTGTTACAAACGGCTCTACAACATCAATGCAAAAATCTGAATTTAATCTTCCAGCAGGTAGTTATAGTTTTTTCGCAAACGATATGACAACCCTAATAAAACCTGAAATTCGTACTACAAACAAAATAGATTTACGTGAAACTTCTCATCAAGCAGAAGTAATTATGCTTACCCCCGTTGAATTTCTCGAAGCGGCCAACAGATATGCTGAATACAGAAGCGAACAATTAGATAAAATTATTAAAGTCGTAGATGTTGATGATATTTATAATCAATTTAATTTCGGCCGACAGTCCCCTTATGCAATCAAAAAATTCCTCAAATATGCTTTTGAAAATTGGGCTGAACCACAAATGAGATATACAGTCCTGTTGGGTGATGCAAATTCAGACCATGCAATGCTACTCGATGGAACATTGGATAATGATTTTATTCCTGTTTACGGTATTCCATTCTGTGATGGTTGGTACACTTTACTTTATGAAGACTCTAAGACTGAATTTGTTATCGGTAGAATACCTGCCAATTCAAACGAAGAAGCAAACGCGTACATTGATAAACTAATAGAATATGATAATGCTCAAAATGCACCATGGATGAAAAAATTCTTATATATCGCAGGCGGTAATCCATACGAAGGAGAGACATTTTCATATCGAGTTGCTCTCAGTGGTTTGAAAAGACAAGTAGGGCGGGCACCTCTTTATGCAGATACCTTGATTATTTCAAGGCAAAAAGATATTAATAGTGAGATTCAAGCTGATTCTATTTTAACAGAAATAGACGAAGGTGCTTGCTGGGTAACTTTTTTAGGACACGGTGCTCCGAATGTTTTCGATTTAGACGGCTGGCACGTAGAGTTCATGTCTAATAAAGGAAGATATGGAGTCCTGGTAACCTTATCATGTAATACTAATTATTTCGCTTCTCCGACATTAGAAAAATCAAGAAATGAAACATACATCATGGAACCGAACAAAGGATTTATCGGAACAATAGGTTCTACTTGGGGGTCATCGTCGGGCTATTCAAGTGAACTGATGTCACACATACAGGCCAACATCACTGATACTACCAATCCTGAAAGACTACTCGGAGATATTGTCTATAAAGGTAAATCAGCCATGGATTTTGACGGTTGGGGTAATGGATATACTAACACAAAAATGTTTTTTGACTTGTTAGGAGACCCACTTATTACCCTGCGGATTCCAAAAGAGACAGACTTAATTATTGATGAAAAATCAACTACATTCCTTTCCGATAAAGGAAATACAACCGTTTTAGAAAATGATGAATATGTAACTATTAATTCTATGGTTTATAACCTTGGTTTTATGCAAGATACCACGGTTTCTGTCGAGATTGTCCATACATATAATTCAGTTTCGGATACGACGACTATCGAATATCAACAGTTTTTCTTCAAGAAAAAATTTTATACTCGTATAAACATTAATAAGCAACCCGGAATACATACAATTACAATCCATGCAGACCCTAATATGCTCATTGATGAATCAGACGATGAAAATAATATTCTCTCATTCCAATTCGAGGTTTTCAAAGAAGGTGTCTTACCAGTTGATCCAATGCCATTATGGAATATTGCTACAAAATCACCAATAATAAGGGTAATTAATCCACAGACTACAGAAGAGAAATCTGATTTTAAATATAATTTTGAATTAGATGTATATGCTAATGGAAAATACGAAGTATTTCACAAAGCAAAAGAAAAAGAAATAACAATTACTGAAAACTATATCCAATGGATTCCCGACGTAAAGTTAGAATCCGGTACTCACTACCAAATCAAAGCACGCTCTGAACTACCCGGCTTAGGTATTGAAAGTGACTGGATAGAAATTCCAGTAATTGCAGATAATAAATATGAGAAAAATGAAGTAACACACAAGATTAATCATGCAACTCATATTTCAGAAATATCTTCAGAAAAATTAGATATTATGGGTAACTCTGAAAAATTAGACATAAGACTTAGCAAAGAGAAAGTCGAATATAAACTAATCTCTGCTACAAAAGATAACAACGTATTGGGCTCAGGACACTATATCTACATGAAAGTCGGAGACATAATATATACTGATATTTTACAAAATGGATTTTTCACATTAGATATACCCGTCAATTCCGAAAAAGAAATAGGCTCTTTCAACCATTATAATACATGGGGAAACGTAACCGATCAAGATACTTCTATACATTGGTGGGAAGACAGTCCTTCTGAACAATTAGTAAACTTTTTAAGAAATACTCCTGAAAATACATATGTAATAACGGCTACTTCTGGTGCAGCTTGGCGTGTACCATTAGCAATACAATACAATGCTCCTAAAGAACACCGTAATGCTGTCGGTGCATTAGATACGCTTCGGGCGGCTTATCGTGAATATGGCTCTGCTCTAATTGATTCCATCAATGGTAATATGGGGTACTTTATCTGGTCCAGTTGGCCATCTCAATTCCAATCTGTTGGTCGCAAAGGAGCTCCGATAGGAAGTATAGCTGAAAACTTTAATAACACTGGAGATACATTGTATTTAGAAGGAGAATTCTATCGCTATCAACCACACGGTAAATTCCGAACCAATCAAATTGGGGCTGCAAAAGAGTGGAAAACAATTGAATTAGAAGGAAATATCGGCAATGAATATACAAAAATAATCGCTAATGTTTATGGTATTTCACGAGAAGGAAACGAGATAAAACTAATTGAAAAGGTGAACTCAAGCACTATTGACATATCAGAAATTAATCCTAATGATTATCCCAAAATTTATTTAGAACTGAATTTTGAAAGAGAAAGCCTAAGCTATGAGGCATTAAAAGAAGATAATCAGGTATTCATAAGAGGTATAAATATTGATTATACTCCTGCCCCTGAATTGGCCGTTGTCAAATCGAAAATTGACATTAATACTCCTAAGATACTCCGTGGTGAAGAATTTGATTTTGACTTTACAATCGAAAATATTTCTCCAAGAATAGATCTGGACGAAAGCGAAATTCATGTTACTGTTGGTAAAAACGCAACTATCGACACGACAATTTCAATATCCAAACTCAATGCTAATAAAGACGCATCATTTTCAATTTCGAATTTAACTGATTTTCTTGAAAATGAGACACCTATCCAAATTGGGATTAATGAAAACTTTGAATATCCCGATTTGTATTTGTTCAACAACTATGCAACATCAGGATTTGAAATCGAAGAAGATACTACTCCTCCTGAAATAGAGGTTTTCTTCGATGACCTCCCGATTCACGAAGGAACATTTGTGTCACTTACACCAAAAATCACTATTAACATATATGATAATTCACCGCTTCCAATAACAGATTCTACATATATTCACCTCTTCGTTAACGGAGTTCACCAACCTGTAGCAGAGACCATTGAGTATGAATTTACATCATACGATAGAGAAGAGTTTTCAAGCGAAAAAGGGTTATATAAAAAATTTACAATCTCATCTATCCCCGGAGAAATGATATTTGGAAATAACCCTGAAAAGGGTTCAAACTCTCTCACAATACGAGCTCAAGATGCAAGTGGCAACCAATCACTATTAGAACTGCTATTCAATGTTTCACAGCTGACTATATATGATTCGCTGCAAACAAATCCAAATCCAATCCGCGATTACAAAGCAGACATTTTCTTCACACTACAGTCACAGCTAAAAGATACAAAAACAGGAATTTCAATTTATAATATGGTGGGTCAGAAAATTAGAAGATTGGAACACATAGCTATCAACGGTAAAAATATAATTCCTTTCGACAGCAAAGATGAAAATGGAAATATACTACCAGCCGGAGTATATTACTTCCAAGTTGAAAGCCTTGACGAATTTTGGGCAGAACCGAAAACCGGAAAATTTATTATTGTTGAATAATAATTAATCCTTTTGATAAACTGTAGAGATACATTTTAGTGTATCTCTTTTTTTTGAATCATACATTACAATATCATGCTCAATCTGAATGACGAATAGTCAATTAGTAGTTATTGTCATTAAATCTATTTTTTGTATTTTTGAGTAGTGTGATTATAGTGAGTTTGAAATGATTGATTTGATAAAACTGCGTCATCACCTCCATAAATTTCCCGAATTATCGAATATGGAGTTTGATACCTCGAATTTAATTTGCGATATTTTTGAAGATTTTAAACCTAATGAGATTATCGAATTGGGTACTACCAGCCGAGCCTTCGTTTTCAATAGCGGAAAAGCTGGCAAAACAATAATGTTTCGTGCAGACCTTGATGCACTACCTATTCAGGAAGAAAACATGGAAATTGATTACAGTTCGATTAAGCCGGATATAGCTCATCTATGTGGCCATGATGGACATATAGCAATGCTTGTCGGATTGGGTGAAAAAATCAGTCAGAACCGTCCAAAGACAGGAGAAGTAGTACTACTCTTTCAGCAGGCAGAAGAGTCAGAACAAGGAGCGAGAGACGTTGTCAGTCATCAGAATTTCAAGAAAATAGAGCCTGATTATATCTACGCTATCCATAATATCCCTAAATTTGAAAAAGGAAGTTTAATTTTCAAACATGGAAGTATGGCAGCAGCATCAAAAGGAATGATCATAAAATTAGAAGGTCTGACCTCCCATGCTGCCGAACCTGAACGCGGAATAAGCCCGGCTTCAGCGATTGCTAAAATAATTCAACAAGTAGAACTACTTCAGAAAAATAATAGAATATTTTCAGACTTAATTCTGCTTACAATTATTCATATCGAAATGGGCGAAATAGCATTCGGAACATCTCCCGGATATGCTGAAATTAGGATTACGCTGAGGGCCTTCGAAAACGATGATATGACATTCTTAACAAACGAACTCGAATCAATAATCAAAAGTATTGCTACAGATGAACATTTAGATTTTGATATTTCATACTGCGAAGAATTTCCAGCCGTTGTTAATTCTATTTCGGCAATAGGATATGTCGAGAAGGTAATGAAAAAGCTGAATTTACAAAAAGAATACCTAAATAAACCTATGAAATGGTCAGAAGATTTTTCCTATTTTACACAAAAATACGAGGGTGCATTAATAGGATTGGGTAGTGGCAAGGAACAACCGGCACTTCATAATTCAAATTATAACTTCCCAGATGACATCTTAGAGATAGGTGTAGAGTTCCTATTTGGTATATATCAGGAGTTTGGCACTTGAGTTGATGTTTATGTAGTGTGAATGAATTGATGTTATTTTGATATATGAAACAATGGAGTGTTTAAAATGAACATCACAAAAGTTACAAGTGGAACGCTTAAAGAAATGAATATCAAGAGTTACGTACCTGAAGAGATAAAATCCGAAGAAGTAAAGGGTGTAAAATCTACTCAAAAAGCAGACTCAATACAAACAGAAAAAGAACCATTTTCAGCTAATTGGCAGAGAGATATACTCCTTGATGCCTTAGAAAGATTGGAGAATACTGTACAATTGGATAATAGTCATCCACTTGATACCAATATGAATCAGCCGATAGAAACATACGAAGAAGCATTAATCGAATTAAGTTTCATTCAAAATCCGGTATTCCTTGCCCAAGCCTCAGGGGCACAGGCAAATATCGTGGCGGAAAGTGTAATGGAACTCTTTGCTGACGAACCAGAATTGATAAACTAATATTATTTGCGAAAAATAAACGTAAAATAAAATGTAGGGACAGGCTTACAGCCTGTCTCTGCGAGTATTGCTATTAAGGTTATGTATCTAATTAATATATGACTTTAACAGCTTTTTTATATTTATCAGTCCGAAATGTAGGATATTCAAAAAAAAACATTAATTTTGCACATAGGAATTATGGATTATCTTAGTTCATAAAAATTAGTTCTATGGGGTTTGAGTTTGAATATGAAAATTGAATTTATTAATAAAATTAAATATTTTTTCGCCGATGGATATACGAGAAAACAAGTCTTATTCATAGTGGCATTAATTATTTTTATCGGTCTTGTTTTGTTTTCAGATTACGGACTGCTCAATACAGTCAAACTTCAGAACGAACGTTCAAAAATCAGAAAGAAGCATAATCACGAACTACTACTGACTGACTCGCTGAAAAGGCATATCAAAAGACTTAAATATGATACGCTTTATATAGAACGTGTAGCCCGAGAAAAGTATGGATTGGTAAAACCGGGCGAAAAAATATTTGTTATTGAAGAGGAAGAGGAATAAATAATATGAAAAGAATAATTACAATTATGTGTATTTTAGGGTTATCGGCGTTGTACATGACATCTTGCGTTGATCCAACACACCCTGAGTTCGAAGAAGGAGACCCTGTAATCTTAAAAACTGACTCGTCTGTCAAAGTAGTAAAAGATAAACTTACTATCTATGGAACAAACCTCTTTAGAGAATTTAAAAAAGGCTCCACGAAAGCAAGCGAACCATATAATCAAACTATATATTTCGTAGAAAATGTTGATTTTTCTCAAGAGTGGTACACTTATGATACATCTGCGGTAATTTCTGCTTATGTTGAAATTGAAAATAGTGAAATTTGGTCTAACAATAAAATTGTTGTTACCATTCCTGATTCTACATCTATCAATGTGGAAGCAATTTGTGTATCAATAACATACAAGCCGAAAGACCCGGAAATTGATGAAATAATGTCATTATCAAAATACTACCCTATCAAAATCCGAAAAACTGACGAAATCGAGACCGTTGCTATACCAGCAGGAAGTTTTGTTATGGGTTCAGAATTTGGTAACTACGATGAATCACCTGCCCATAAAGTAAATTTGACTAAAAATATGCTTTTCGGAAAATACGAAATAAATCAAAGAATTTATACACAAGTAGCAGACACTAATCCATCTAAATTTGTAGGGGACTATCTTCCGGTAAACAATGTAACGTATGAAGAAGCAATAACTTTCTGCAATAAATTATCCGAATTGGAAGGTTATACTCCCGTTTATGACATCAAAGAAAACAGCCTTGAAATAATCCCTGATGCAAACGGCTGGAGACTACCTACAGAAGCAGAATGGGAATACTCCTGCCGAGCAGGCTCTGATACCGATTACCCGTTCACATCTGAAGAAGATGCTAATAAATACGCATGGTATAATTTGAGTTCTGGATTTCAACCACATTCTTGCGGTCAGTTAGCTCCAAATGATTTTGGTTTATATGATATGGTTGGCAATGTTTACGAATGGTGTTGGGACTACAAAGATGCTTATTCAGCAGATGAACAAACTGACCCTATTGGTTCTGTAAACGGTGAAACACACGTACTTCGTGGTGGCTCATTCATTGATGGAAAGTTCTATCTACGTTCATCAAATCGAAAATTTTCTAATGATATGACTACCGTTGGTTTTAGAATTTTGAGGTATGAAGAGTAACCAATGGGAAGACCTAAATACAAAATCTTAATAGTTGAAGATGACTATCGTTCAGCCCTTCTATTCAAAAATATTTTGGAAAAAAGTGGATACGAAGTTGAAATTGCACCAAATGGAGAAAATGCTTGCAAAATGATAGAAGCAGAAAACTTTGATGTAATTATCAGCGATTGGATGATGCCGGTTATGAATGGAATCGAGTTACTCCGATACTTGAGTAATGTTACATTCAGGAAGAAACCATATATCATTATGCTTACTGCTATGATTTCTGATGAAGCAAAAGAATACGCAATCAAATCAGGAGCAAATGTCTTCTATCCCAAACCGATAAAAAATAAAGACTTAATCGAAGCAGTTAAGGAAGGAATTGGGATTATTCATACAAGACCAAAATCAAAACTAAGCCAAGATATTGAAGTGTATAAATCTATTCCTTTACCTCCATTCCCTGTTTGCGTTATTGCATCAAGTACGGGAGGACCAAAAGATGTCCTACAAATGCTGAAACAAACTCAATCTAATCGGGAATGTGTTTATTTCTTAGTTCAGCATGGGCCGGTTTGGATGTTAGAAGCATTTGCCGATAGGATTACGAAAGAAACAGATTTCACCGCAGAGCTTACAGAACACGGGAAAACAATCAAGCCTGGCATACTTTATGTTGCCGTGGGAGATAAACATACTGTCCTAAAGGATAACTCATTAACGCTCGAACTAAATACCAATCCGAAAGAAAATTATGTCCGCCCTGCGGCAGACCCACTGATGAGAAGTATAGCCAAAAAGTTCGGGGAGTATGCCCTCGGAGTAGTGATGACAGGATTAGGGCATGACGGAATGAACGGTGCTCAAACAATAGCGAAAAATGGAGGGAAAATATTGGTACAAGATCCTAAGACCTGTATTGCTCCATCAATGCCGGAATCTGTAATTAAATCAGGAATCAAATCTGAAATCCTAAATTTGAAATCATTAGCAAACAGAATGTCAGGAATTATTAATATGAACTACCTACATATCCAAAGAAAAAAGAGATAAGACTTCTTACAAGTAATAAATCGTAAATTATATATATGAAAATTATTTTTATGGGAACACCTGACTTTGCTGTTCCCGCACTCGAAGAGATAAATAAAAAATACGGCGTACAAGCTGTTGTTACACAACCTGATAGACCGAAAGGCAGAGGCAAAAAACTTGCTGCACCTCCAGTTAAAGAAAAAGCATTAGAATTAGGATTGCCCGTATTGCAACCTGAAAAAATGAAAGCCCCGGAATTTATCCAAGCTATCAAGGATATTGAGCCGGATATTATTTGCGTTATTGCATTCCGTATCTTGCCTGCGGAGGTTTATGAAGCAGCAAAGATTGCATCATTCAATATACACGGTTCTCTTCTGCCAAAATATAGGGGAGCAGCTCCAATCAATCACGCCATAATCAATGGTGAAACAACTACGGGATTGACCAGTTTCATTTTGCAGAGGGTAGTCGATACGGGTGATATACTATTGAAAAAAGAAGTCGAAGTTTCTGATGGAGATACATTTGGCGATATGTACTATAAGCTGCAAGCTCTTGCTCCTGATTTATCAATCGAAACAATTGAACTGCTTAAATCAGGCAAATACACTCCGTTGAAACAGGACGAATCATTAGCCTCACCTGCACCGAAAATTTTCAAGTCCGATTGCGAAATAAATTGGAATCAAGATACAAAAACTGTTCGTAATTTTATTCGTGGTATATCCCCTATTCCATGTGCTTGGACACACTTCAACGGACAAGCTCTGAAAATCTATCGAGCAGAAATCAGCAACAAAAACTTGAACGAAAAAGAATTTGAAATAGACGACAAAACATTCTCAATCGGCTGTTCAGACGGAACATTAGATTTAACAGAAATCCAACTACCGGGGAAAAAAGCTGTCAAAGTAGAAGACTTTTTGAGAGGTTATCGTGGAAACAAATCAGGTGTATTGGGATAATACTACCTACTTCTTAGATTACTCGATATATAAGAAACTGATGATTATAAATTCATCTGCTTCTTATATATTTCAAAATTTTCATTCTCAAAGCAACAGAAAATTACTCTATCAAAGATACCAAATTCTTCGCAAAAATCCCTAACAGTTTTTATCGCAATTCGAGCAGCCTCCTCACGTGGATAGCGGTAAACTCCCGTTGAAATATTCGGAAAAGCAATGGTTCTGATACCATTTTCTTTTGCGATATACAAGCTGTTTCGGTATGCTGCTTGTAAGAGTAACGACCTATCCTCCGTTTTGGAAAAAACAGGCCCTACCGTATGAATTACATACTTTGCAGGAAGATTATATCCTTTCGTAATTCTTGCTTCACCAACAGGACAACCACCAAGCGTTTTACATTCTTCCAATAATTCCGCTCCAGCAGCTACATGTATAGCACCATCGACACCACCACCACCTAACAAGGTACTATTGGCAGCGTTTACGATTGCATCGACTTCTAATTTTGTAATATCACCTTTTACTAATTCAATTTTAAACATTTTCACAAATCAAGGGTTTTAATTCAAGAACAGTAATATTTTCAATATGGTAAGTTTGCGGAAATAAATCCACAGGTTGTAAATCTCCGATTGTATATTTATCTTCGAGGAGCTGACAGTCGCGTGCCTGCGTACTTGGATTACAGCTGACATAAACAATTTTTTTCGGCTCTAATTCCAAAAGATGTTCAAGCAAATACTTGTGCATACCAGCACGAGGCGGGTCAATAATGACAGTATCAGGACGAGGTAAAGTATTAAGTAATTCCGGAATTTGCTTTTTATGCAAATCTTCACAATAGAATTCTACATTTTCGATATTATTTGCTTTTGCATTTTTCTTTGCGTCGGCGATTGAGGAGTCAATCAATTCAATACCAATAATTTCCTTACATCTGGAAGCAGCCGGCAAAGTAATTGAACCTGTACCACAATACAAATCCCAAACTATCTCATCTTTTTTCAAATCCGCCATTTCCAATGCTTTACCGATAAACGGATTTAGCTGAAACGGATTAGTTTGAAAGAATGAGAAAGGAGAAATTTTAAACTTAACGCCCAATATTTCCTCTTCCAAGTGCGTTGCCCCACGAATTTGTTTTATTTTTCCGTATGCCGTAGGAGTTACTTTCATATTCTCGGCGTGTACAACACTGACTACTTTATCATACTCATTTTCAAAAGTATCCAGAAACCATTCTACGAAATCATCTTCATCATTATTATAAATTTCATCTGTAATCAAGATAATCATATAATTATCATGTAGCAGAGAATAGCGAACAACAAAATTTTTCAAAAATCCCTTATGGGCTCTGGCGTGATGAGCCGTTATTCCCCAGTCTAAGGCTTTATTACGGATTAAATCCAACCATTGATTGGCGTATTCAGTTTGAATAAGACATTCTGACAAATCAACAATTTTATCAAAACGCCCCGGAACGTGTAGCCCCAATCCAAAATTTTTATTTACAATATGCTCTTCATTTTCGATTTCATCTGGCATCATCCAGCGGCTTGCCCCAAAAGTAAACTCCATTTTATTTCTAAAATGATATTCTCGTGGCGATGGCAGAGTCGGTAGAATTTCACCAAAATCAATCTGTCCGATATGCCTGAATGCAGATTGAACGTTTTCAGCTTTCCATTTTAACTGGTCTTCGTATGTGATAATTTGCCATGAACAGCCACCGCAGTAATCGAAATATTTACATTTCGGTTCGATTCTATCTTTGGACGGTTCTATTACTTTATTCAGCAATGCCTCTGCATAATTTTTTTTCTTCTTGATGATTTTGGCTTTTACCTTATCGCCCGGCACAGTTCTTTTACAGAAATATACCATTCCATCTTTTTTTGCAACCGATACCCCCTCTGAACCGATTGATTCAATATCAAGTTCTACGAACTCAACTTTCCTATTTCTTCTTCCCATTAATCTATTTCTCTGGTTAATTTGTCATAATCAATTATCTGATAATTAAATATTCGCACCGCAATTTCATCGGATAAGAACAAACCATCATCAGTTAATCTTAATTTGCCATTTTCAATAACAGCTTTTTTCTCTTTTATCAGCCTCTCGATGAAGTCTTCTAAATACTTATTATCTTGACCATCTCTGATAGTTTCTAAATCTAATCCCCTTGCCCTTAATCCTAAGAACAGTTTTTCTGATAATTTATTTTCTTCTGTAAGTTTTTCCATATTATCAATCGGCAGTTCATCTTTATCAAGCAGGTCAATATATTTCGCAATATCCTCTACATTCCAGCAACGCACCCCTTGCAAAAAAGCGTGTGCAGCAGTACCAAAACCATAATAATCTCGCCCTTCCCAATAGGTAAGATTATGCCTGCATTCATATCCTGGCTTTGCGTAGTTTGAAACCTCGTAATGATTAAAACCTTTTTCTTTTAGTAGCGAATATGTTGTTTTATAGAGTTGTTGGTCATTCTGCTCGTTTACGGGTTTGTATTTTCCCGTATCGACTTCTTTCGTTATTTGAGTACCCTCTTCATAAATTAAACTGTAAAGTGAGATATGGTGTACTCCACGTTTGGTAAGTTCTTCAAGCGTGTATGAAATATTTTCAGGAGTCTGGTTTGGAATAGAAAAAATAACATCACAATTTATATTTTCAAACCCGGCTTCGATGATGTCGTCTATTGCTTTGAGTGCCTGTTTACTATCATGGATACGGCCTAAAAGCTTCAACTCTTCATCAATCAAAGACTGCACACCAATACTGATTCGATTTATACCTATCGCTCTCAATTTTTTCAGATACTCCAAATCTACGGAAGTAGGATTTGATTCCATCGTAAATTCAAGATTTTCAGCAAGTTCAAAATTATCCTTAATTACTTCATAAAGCTCAGCATAGTATTCAGCATTAACAAGCGAAGGAGTACCCCCACCGATAAAAATCGTATCAACAGTTGTTTTCTTCTTATACTTTTTGCCAAATAATGCGGCTTCCTTCTTCAAAGCAGAAAGATATTTTTGTTCTTGTGAAGAATCTTCAGAGGAAAAAAAGTTGCAATATTTGCACTTCTTTTTACAAAATGGTATATGTATATAAATTCCCGCCATTTACACTTCTATCATTTTTTCAATTTCTGTTTTTAATTCTTCCATATACCACCTCGGAGTTGATGTAGCTCCCGATACCCCAATTACCTTGGCATCTTTGAACCAATCAATCTGTACCTCTTCGATTTTTTCTACAAAAAATGTATTCTTATTTGCAGATTCCGCCGTTTGGAAAAGATACTTCCCATTCGAAGAATTGCGTCCCGATACAAAAACAATTACATCACATTTTTTAGCAAATGCTATCAAACTGCTCTCACGATTAGTTACAGACTTACAAATGGTATCATTGAAAATTAATTCGATTGAGGTCTCGCCATTTGCTTCTCTTTCTTTATTTAGCAATTCAATACGTCTTTCAATGATAGCCTTAGTTTTTAAAAATTGTGCCTGATTCATAGTAGTTTGTGATAGCAGATATATTTTTTCGTTCGATAATTCTACATTTTCAGCATCACTTTCTAATTTCAGAACCGTACAATTATCATCACACACACCTCTCAATCCGATTGTTTCAGCATGGTTATACTTTCCGTAAATCAAAATTTGATGCCCCTGCTCGTAGTGTCTTTTTACTAATTTCTGCAAGTGCATTACTTTGGGACAGGTTGCATCTATCGTATAAATCCCTTTTTCTTCTGTATCTTTGTATGTTTTAGGCGGTTCTCCGTGAGCCCTGATGATTAATTTTGCGTTCTTATCTTCTGCAATTCTCTCCAAATCATCATAGCTAGCTGTCTTCATTCCCATTTTTCCTAAACGGGATATTTCTATCGGATTATGAATTATCTCCCCTAAAACGTAAATGTCGTTATCGGGAAACTGCTCCAACAGTTTTTCGGTTGCCTGAATTGTCTTTTTTACACCATGGCAGAAACCTGCCGTTTCATCTATCAATACTTCCATTACTTTTCATCTAAAATTTTCTTTAACTCATCATACACATTAGCATCTATCAAACCAGCATTATAACTTAATTCAGCAGCTGACAACGAAAGCAATTTGTATGCTTTTCTAATTTTTTCATCTTCCATTACTTCTAAATGCCTTGCTATTGCGTTAGTATCTCCTCTTGCGATTGGTCCCGTAAGCGGTATTTCTTCCGTTCCCAAATGCTTTATATTATTTTGTAGTGTCCTTTCAGCAATTCCAGGAATGAAGGCGTTCGGCTCAAGACCTAATTCATTACACATCTGCACCCCCATTTCAAAAAGCATGGTCATATAATTTGAAACCGTTACCGCTGAGGCATGATACATTGCTTTTTTCTTTGCTTGTTCCGCATTCAGAAAAATCGGTTTTCCGTCTAAATTTTCAATTAGAAACTCAAATATTTCCTTATGTTTTTCTTCACATTCTACCGCCCAAGCTATCCCCTTCAAAACATCAATATCATTTGTGTAGAATGTCTGATACGGGTGCACAGCAGCAATTTCTGTCTGTTCAGTTCTCAAGTCATTCAGAATATTTCGTGAATTTATTCCGCCTGTGTGAGCAAAAATATTTGCCGAAATATTCTGTTCGTTCAGTTGAAGAATCAAATCATCAAGCCCACTTTCAGGAACAGCAATAATTGTAACATCTGCATCATCTGAAAGCCCTTTAAAATCCTGTACTAAATATTTTTCGTCTATTACTTCAGAAGCTAAATCAAAAGATTTTTTGGAATGGACATATACCTTTCCTAAAAAATCTTTCTTCGCTAAGGCTTCGGTTAGAGTCAGACCAACTTTACCGCTTCCAATTATATCACATTTCAGCTTCACTTTTCTTTCATTAGCCATCGATTACTTCAATATCTTCATCGGTGATTGAGAACATACCTTCGATGAAATAAGTAGGGTCGAACGGCATCAAATCATCAATACCTTCCCCAAGACCAATATATCTGACAGGCACTTTCAAAGTATGAGCTATTGGAATAACAACGCCACCCTTAGCAGTACCATCTAATTTTGTCAAAATAATTCCTGTAATCGGAGTTACCTTAGAAAACTCTTGTGCTTGTATAATCGCATTTTGTCCGGTAGTAGCATCGAGCACCAAGTAAACTTCGTCAGGAGCATTGTCTTTAAGTTTTCTCATCACACGGCCGATTTTTTCGAGCTCATTCATAAGATTTTTCTTATTATGAAGGCGGCCGGCAGTATCTATGATAACCACATCTTTATTTTTTGAAATGGCAGAGTTCAACGTATCATAAGCAACAGCAGCAGGGTCAGCTCCTAATCCTTGCTGAACGATTTGTACGCCCGCTCTTTCAGCCCATATTTCCAACTGGTCATTTGCGGCAGCACGGAATGTATCAGCAGCACCGATAACCACCTCTTTTCCCACGGCACGGTAGTTATGCGCAAGTTTACCTATCGTTGTCGTTTTACCGACACCGTTCACACCAACAACTAAAATCGTATATGGCTTATTACTTTCTTCAATATTGAATAATTTATCATTATCAGCAGAAGGAGATTTTATAAGGATTTCATGCAAAATATCTTTCATAATCTTATAGCAGTCTTCTGCATTTTCATATCCCTCTTTCTTAATTCGTGCTTTCAATTCGTCAATGATGAATTCCGTAGTATCAACCCCAATATCACTTGTAATCAGCATTTCTTCTAACTGATCAAGCATTTCGGGAGTAACCTTCTGCCCCATTCCAAAAATCGAAGCAAATCCTTGTAGGAAATTACGACGGGTTTTTGTCAATCCAGTCTTAGTTTTATTTAGTTTAAATGCCTCTGTCAGCTTCCCGAAAAAACTACCCTTTTTCTTTGGCTCTTCATCGTCTTCTTCTACGATTGGTTCAGGTTCAGAAATAGGTTCAGGCTCTTTTTCTATGGTAGGTTCAGAAATAGGTTCAGGCTCTTTTTCTATGGCAGGTTCAGAAATAGGTTCTTCTATTACTTCCTCAACTTTTTCCGTAACTATTGGTTCAGGTTCATGAATAGGTTCATGAATTAACTCCTCTTCAATGATAGGTTCAATAGTTTCTTCTTCTAATACTTCCTCTGCTTTCTCCTCTTTATTTTCTTCGATTATCGGTGCGGATTCAGTAACAGTATCCGGCTCTTTTTCTACAATCGTTTCTGAGACGGGAAGGAATTCTGATACCTTAACACTTTCTTCCCGCTCTATCGGTTTTGCTTCTATAAGAGTAGTCTCTTCTACTACTTCTTTATCTCTTCCAAATGATGTTCCGAGTTTCTCATTTATTGATTCGGATACTTTATCAATAGATTTATCTAATTTGCTTTTTAATTTGGATAAAAATCCCATCTTTTTCCTTAGATACATTAAATACAAAATGCAAAATTACATATTTTTTTGAAAATAAAGGATATTAGGTCATTATTTTTTTATACTGTAAAAAATGTTAAAATTAATTTTTATACATAAACATAGGTTTTATAAAAAAAAATCGTATTTTTGAGATAGTTTATTTTTTATACGGAATATATCATGGAAACATTTGTAAAGATTCTCGATGGAATTATCTATATTGCGTTAGCTTTAGCTTTTATTGAAGTATATTTGAAAGTAAATAAAATCTGGAAACGTAAGCAAGAAGAGCAGGTTGCTCAATCGCAATCATTAATAGGTTTGAGTTTATCGTTATTAGTTTTGCTGGTTTGGACAGTGAAATACATAATCATTGGTGAGTTCACCTCGATTATTGACAATGGTATTTACATACTCGAAACTACGGTAATGATGATAATCGGTACAGGTATTTTCGTAAAAGGAAATAAACGCAAGGGATTGAAAACATTAATTAAACAAGCTCTAAGAATAGAGAAAAAGGAAGCGACTCACTTAATTAAAGCAATCACAGGCCAAAAAGAAGCAATCGAAATTTTGGATATTCTCAACCAATTAGCTTGGATTGATAATGAATTAGACGTGAATGAACTAATAATGATTAAAGATTTTGCAAAGGCCTGGAATATTGATTATTCAGAGGATAGCGAGTATATGACACATATTCCCGAAGGCTTCCATGATAAGCTAACAAGTCTTCGTAAATCTATGATAAAATATATTGATACCAATCCTGATCGAAAACAAATCGCCCACCTAACAGACTTACTGAAAAACTTAATTTCTGCTGACAATGTAGTATCTGAAGAAGAAGAAATTATCTTTGAAGAACTAAATGCCATAATAAAAAATTATTTGGATATTTACAGCGATATACCCGAATATCATGTTTTAATCGTCCCACAAAATCCAGAACAGATTGATATGATTACCAGCCTCCGTCCAAATGCAACCGAAGTAAGAACTTCAGGTGGCACTGCATTTTCATTAGAAAAGTATTATTCTAAAAAATATGCTGAACAAATGTGCAATGAATACAGAAATCGTGGATTATTTACAATTATCAAGATGCTTTAATGAAAGAAGAATTATTGAGAATTTACTGCGATTTTGACGGAACGATAACTGAAAAAGAAATTTGTCTGAAAATGTTCGAACACTATTGCGATAACTACCAAGAAGTATTGGAAAAATTCAGGAGTGAGAGACTACAAATCAAAGATATATGGAGACTGTTAACCGCTGCAATTCCGCCAAATATAAGCTGGCAAGAATTAGAGGATTTCTGTGGACAGTACGAACCTCTACCCTACTTCAAAGAAATGTACGAATTTGTCAAATCTAAGGGTATACCATTCAAAATCATAAGCGACGGTTTTGATATCTACATTAGAAGGATATTGAAAAACGTCGGCTTGGAGGAAATAGAATCAAAATCAAACCTCTTAGTCCGTAAGAATAACCGTTGGGGAGTAGAATTTCCCGGAGCAAGCGAAAGCTGTCCCTGTAACGCGGGTTCATGTAAACGAAATGCAATCATCAATGATGCAAAAACGGATTCTGTGATTGTGTATATCGGCGATGGAATTTCTGATTTTTGTGCTGTACGACACGCCGATATAATTTTTGCAAAGAAGAATTTAGCACTTTACTGTTCACGGGAGAAACTTCCGTTTTACCCCTTCAAATCATTCTATGATATACAATACAGGTTAGAATCAATTATCAAAACAGGAAAAATTAAGCAACGAAACCAAGCCTTTGTCAATAGAAAGAAGGCTTTTGAAATAGAATAACTAAACAAAAATCAAGCGTAACAATCAGATATTAATTTGTATATCTCACAAAATATTATTAATTTTGAGTTGGATATTGGGTAATTTTTGAATTTAATATATAATTAATTTATTTTAAAATATATGGAGATAACCATGAACAAACTACTAACGTTAATTGCGGTTGCAATTATTTTACCTATTTCTGTGTTTGCAACAGAAGGACCTTATAAAGTTAAGGATTTAGATATTTCTGCTGGTCTTGGTATTGGTACCTATGAATCTGGAGATATTTCTATTCCACCTATCGGTATTTCTGTTGAGTACGGATTTCACGAATTATTTAGCGTTGGAGGCTACTTAGGCTACTTGAGAATGGGAGAAGACTTTTTCTCTCTCGGTGATAAAATGGAGTGGAGCTATTCACACACAATAGTAGCTGCACGTGGAAGTATGCACTTCAACAAATGGCTTACACCTATTCATAAACTTGACGGTCTTGATATTTATACAGGTGTAATGATTGGCTTTGATTTCCAATCAGTTAATTTAGATTATGACGGACCATCAAATCCTTACATTAATGATTATGATGACACTGATATGGATTTATTATTCTCAGTTCATGCTGGTGCAAAATATATGTTCAATGAAAATTGGGGAGCTTTTGCTGAATTAGGTTATGGAATTGCTTACCTTACAGTTGGGCTAAATTATAAAATGTAATCTTAATTGATTTTTGTTTTTTTAAAAACGCGGGTTCTTTGAATAAAGTACCTGCGTTTTCGTTTAAATTACGCATTTGCAATAACTTTCAATAAATTGATAGAGTATTAACTAAAAAAATATAAAAATTTTATTCACCATTTTTTGAACTAATCTTCATTTTTTTATAAAAATATTTGGCCACATCGGAAAAAAGCTGTAATTTTGAATTCTCTTTTGATGAGAGTTAATTGATTTTTGAATTTATGATTGAGATACGGAATGGCTCATCACAAGTCAGCACTAAAAAGAATTAGACAAACAGCAAAACACCGTGAATATAATCGCGAGTATAAAGCTACATTGAAAAAAGCAATTCGTGCAGTACGCGAATCAGAAACTTATGAAACAGCAATGGAAAACTATAAAAAAGCTACTTCTATCATTGATAGATGTGCAGCTAAAAGAATTATCCATAAAAATAATGCTGCTCACAAAAAATCTAAATTATACAAAAGAGTTGCAGCCTTAAAAGGTTAATTTGACTTTTTTGTTGGAGCACCCCTAGCTCAACTGGATAGAGTATCTGACTACGGATCAGAAGGTTACAGGTTCGAATCCTGTGGGGTGTGCAAGTCATGGCGATTACATTTATTTGTAATTGCCTTTTTGTATGCTTACCGAATTTTAACAATTTACCCACTTTAAAAAGAAAACAGCCCGGAGACTGCCTCTACAATTCAATTCTTTAAATCCCTAATATAGGGGACATCCCTCCCACCCTATCCATTTTTTAGAATCTCTGCTGCGGTGTATTTCTTTTTATCTTCACCCATTTGGCATCACCTCCTTAGTATAAAGTAGCTGTGTTAATGATTACACTATTTATTATTTAATATTTTATTTACATATTTTCCGATTACATCAAATTCTAAATTTACTTCGCTTTGGTTACGAAGGTTAGCAAGAGTAGTATTAGTCCAAGTATGCGGTATAACTGCAACCATGAATTGATTGTCTTCTACTCTGGCAGATGTAAGACTCACCCCTTCAACTGTGATAGAACCTGTCGGGACAAGCATATTCTTATTCTCTTCAGGAAACTCCACCCAAAGATTTACCGCCGTTTGTAATCTCTCAATCTTCACTACCTTGCCCACACAATCGACGTGCCCCTGCACTATATGCCCACCTAATCTGTCAGACGCAAGCATTGCCCTTTCAAGATTAACTTTTTGACTGGAGTGTAACTTACCGAGCGTTGTCTTTCTCATAGTTTCCTCTACAGCAACGACTTCGAACGTATTACGATTATGCGAAATAACAGTCTGACAAGCCCCGTTTATTGCTATGGAATCGTCAATTTTGACATCTTCCAATATTTTTTTAGCAACGATACTGATTAGTTTTCCGCCACCATAAGGTCTAATAAAATTTACAGTCCCAACTTCTTCTATTAATCCGGTAAACATTTTTATCCTTCGTTATATATCTTCGTTAAATCATTTTCTAAGTCATAGAATCTTTGATTATGGCACTGTTCCTTGACTTTTTCAAAATATTTATCTGCTTTTATTGGAGCAACTTTCTTTAATGTTAGAGCTATATTTGCCAATGTAAGAAGTTGTAATTCTCCGGCAAGACTCATAGCTAATCCTGATGCTTCTTCCAGTTTGCTTATCGCTTCTCCAGCATTACCACGCATATAACTGATAATCGCTAAGTTATTCAATGACAAGGCTTGTAATTCCGGATCGCTTAATTCTTTTGCTCTGTTCAAGCCATCAGTTGCAGTCTTCTCAGCAGAGTCTAATTCTCCTAACTCAATCAAAGCTTTCGCTTTCACATTCATCATCTGAATCTGCTCATTAGTTCTCATTTCTATTCTTTTATCGGAAAAGGCTTTATCAATTTTTGCAATACATAGAGAGTAATTTTCCTGCAATAGATTCTGCACGACAACCCGACGTAACTCCCTATATTCAGGTATTTTATCATAAAGATAATCATCTTCTAATTTTGATAAATCCGATTGAGAAATATCAGGATTTGAATTCCTCAACTCAACATCTTTTAGAATATTCTCCATCGCTTTAGCAAAATCAAACTGCTCGCCGAATAAATCCCCATTTTTATCAATATTTACAAACGCCTGCCTGATAGATTCAGAACTATCGTACTGCTTTGCTGTTTCTGCTGATTTCATCAGCATTTCTTCCGCCTGAACAGTATCCTCAGCAGCAGTGGAATGTGCAGCAATCATAGGAGCTAAAGCCTGCTGCATTTCTTCAGATGCGTTATTATACCTCTCTTTCAAAAATGCAGCTACTTGCGAGTGTAAAGCAACTGATTCTTCATATTCTAATGTATTTTCAAAATATACCTGGTAGTGGGCTTGAGTAAACTTATAAACCGTAGTTTTCAAACCATACTTATATTTTGCTCCTATAGATTTGATAATACCAGTTTTATTCTGTATCGCTCTTAGCCTTTTAATTGCATCTAATACATCGGTATTCAACAGGTTAGCAATTACTACTGCTGTTATTTCGGAGCCCTCGGCACTTGCTATTGAGAGTAGATTTCTTTCATCTTCAGTCAATTCATCGAGTTTCTGTCCGAAAAGCTGTTGTATGGATGTAGGAAGAAATTCATTATCCCGGAAATTCGTAACCAAATTCCCCAAAGAGTCAAATGGAGAATATTTTGAAAAATATTCCAAATATTCACAGACTACACTCGGAACCCCATGACTATGTTCAAAAATCCAATCTTCAAACTCAGGTGTATCCTTATAGTGTTCAAAATATATTCTTTTCGCAGCATTACTGACATCTTTTGGCGTAAATTCATTTAATGCGAACTCACTAAAGGTTATATCATTATTTACATCTCCTAACTTATTCAGCATGGAAAGTAGTGGCAACCCTTGAGATTCAACCTCTTGCTTCTTGTATGTCGCAACAATAAGAACCGGAAGTTTGGTTATTTCTTGTACCACAGACCAAACAAACTCTACAGATTCTGCATCTGCCCAATGAAAATCATCTAAAAAAATCACCGCAGGTTTTTTCTGAAGATATTTTTCCAAATATTCCATATATTCATCGAATGCCCCACTTCTCAAATCTGCATTCTTTGTTTTTTGCTCAGATTTATATTTCGTCAAATCTCTGGAAATTTCCTTAACCGCATAAGGTATCTCACCAATCATCGGAATACAGGCCAGCAGTGTCATACCGACATTAATCGCAAACCTTTTTTCGGGAGTAATGGAAGTATCATTCATCAATCCTTTGATTATGTGTGAGACTGTGTTTAGTGGTTCCATTGTACCAATATTGAAACTCCCTATTGGAGGTTTACAGGCGACAAACACATCATATATTAATTTTTCTTTTTTCTTAACATCGGTATTTTCTTCATTGAATTTAGTCAAATATTCTTTAAAATACTGGATAATGTGTGACTTACCTGTTCCGGTATCCCCACCTATGAGAAGAAAATTACCCTGTCCTTTTTTAACTCCTTTCAAGGAATCTTCGTATGCAAAGACTATGTCATGCCTTCCGATTAATTTTGTTTCCATATCAATTCAATATTAGTTTATATATGGATTATGTTCGTGTTTTAAATATCACTAACACACCTAAGCCCGCAAAAATAATATTAGCCATCCAACCGGTTAAAATTTCGTTCCAACCTTCAGCTAATCCAATGGTTTGGCTGAATTTCATCGATAAAAGATATACAAACGAAATAACCAAAGTTGCACCAATCTGCACAGCTAAACCACTCTTCCTCTTAACAGAGGCAAAAGGTACGCCAAAAAACATCACTATCAACGAAGAAAAGCAGAATGCGTAATCACCATAATATTCTATCATATCCTTACGCACATCTTTCCCCCCCGCTTTCAACATAGCTAAATACTGCTTGACTTCATCATAATTCATCTCGTCCATCTGCTTTTTCAGCTTGACTAGCTCATGATGAGTAATTGATAAAGAAACAATTAGCGTATCATGTCTTGTAAATACAATTTCTACATTATCATAATTCCGTTCGACAGCATTAATGAAAAGCCAGTGATTATTTATAGTATCCCATTGAATATTCTGTGCTTCAATTCGTTTTGCCAATCTTTTATTCTTATTAACGGAAAAGCTATCTAATGCAGGTTTAGCACCAAAATATTTTTCGCTGTTATAGTACTGCAAGCTAAAATTTTCAGTAGGACTTTCCCTGAAATAAAAATTTCTTATCGGACCCCCTGATTTATTTTTCTTGACATATTCAGACGCTAAAACCAATCGTTTTTCTGATGACTGGGGTACTACCCACCCATTAAAATACATCATAAACAAACTAATGATAGAACCTATAATTATGAATGGAATCATCAATCTATATAGACTCATACCGCCTGATTTCATAGCGACAATCTCATTCTTACCCGATAATCCCCCTACGGTAAAAAGAACTGCCAAAAGCACTGCAATAGGAGTAATAATTTCAACTATCTTCGGCAGGTAATAGATATAGTATTGGATAATTATATCTGTTCCAGCATTTTTATCCATAAAATCGTCGAGATGTTCCAACAAATCTACCACGACAAAAATCACACACAATCCCATCACAGCAAAAAGTAGGGTCTTTATAAAACGCCAAATTATATATCTGTCTATTATCATTTTTTGAATACTTTTTCTTTAATAAAACTAATTGAATCGGGAATTACAGTAAAAATTTTCCGAACAGTATAACCGTAATTTTTCCGTATATACAAATAGCATCTCAATCCATAATATAATAAATATAAACCATATCCAATCGGCATCAAATACGGTAAATCCCAATATGCAATACATCCGAAAACGATACTAAATACTATCAATCCTTCCAAAGCATAGCGAAGAATCAGACGCGTTTTCCCTTCTGATATTATATACACATTCATAGAGCTAAATGGAATCATCAAAGCCACAAAAACCAACAGGTTAAACTCACCTATAGCAGGAAGGTATTTTTCTGGTAAGAACCATGTAACGAGAATTTCTGTCAACCCTAAATTTAAGATTATCACCAAGAACAAAAAAGTAACAAACATCAATGAAGTCCCTTTGATAAGAAGGGAACGAATACGTTCATTATCTTTTGCATTATGCCCTTTTTTGGAAGCAGTATAGAGTATTGCCTGTGCCGCGAACCCCGTCTCTTCAAATGTTTTGAATAGTGTTTTTGCTGCACCATATATACCTATTGCAGCATCAGAAAAAAATGCGTTAAAAATCACTATATCTAATCTTCGAGGAATTGAAAATACCAAGGAATGCAAGGCCATTGGTAAACTAAACCTTACAAACTCCTTCAAAGAAGGTTCTTTTTTTATAGAAAATTTCAGTTCCTTTCGAATAAATAGAAAACCTAATAATGAAGATGCAGCTTCAACGATTACAAAAGCCCAGACTATTTCAGAAACCTCAATTTTCTTTGTCGTAAATAATTTATAGAAAATAAAGGCTGAAATACCACCATAATACACCAAATCTATAAAGAACAACTCTTTATATCGGTACTCACGTTGGAAAAATTTATGAACAAAATATCTAAAGATATTTGCCCCAATCAACCCAATCATAAAAACAAATAAATTCTCAACGCTTACATATTCCGAAATAAAATCATTCATCAGCAAGACCAGTAAACATGTGAAAAGGCTTACCCCACTGTGCATCAAGAAAGACAACAAATCGGCTTTTGCTCTCGTTTTTTTCTCCACTCCATATTGAATCATACCCTGCAAAGCAAAATTATTTGACACCACCATAGTCCACTGATTGATTGCCAAAATCATTGTCAAAATACCATAGTCAGAAAGCTCCATCATTGTCATCAATATCATACTCACAAAGCCAAACATGATAACAACTACCTTATTTCCCATAGACCAGCTAATTTTTCCGATATGTTCTTGTATTTTCATTTATAAGGTACATAACCTAAATTTAAAACAACAGACTACAAAAATACGAAATATTTAGTTATAAGTTATAATTTGTAAATGATAAAAGTATATTTTTAACATTATTTCGATATACCCCTCCCTCCCCGAAACCAGCCGTTGCGGGTTCTTAACACAAGCTCCCTGAGCGTAGTCGAAGGGAGCTTACTTTGCCCTAAGCAAACACAAAATCATAACTCATTTTTTTACCTCCTATATATAATTTAAAAATATATAAATATAAATTCCATAACTTTGACCGCCCCTTCGACTACGCTCAGGGAGCTTGGTGGGAAGATGGCTGAGCGAAGTCGAAGCCTAAAATTTTAGAACTTTTGCCCTATGCAAACACAAAATCGTAACACATTTTTTTACCTCCTATGTATATAAAAAATAATTATACACTTAATTACAACGTAATTAAAACGTCAAAAATTCAGCAATGCAAAATTAAAACTAATTTTTTGGACAGGCAACCGTACAGTACGCCGTACAGTGTGACATTTTTTTTG
>PDWI01000944.1_pt1 | contig 47158 bp, 43 predicted proteins | sample 1430891 | NCBI WGS metagenome assembly PDWI01 (sample SAMN01162508, study PRJNA174530) | Oral metagenome, whole genome shotgun sequencing project. | biome: Marine environment; feature: Marine mammal; material: Swab sample of the gingival sulcus; isolation source: swab sample of gingival sulcus...
GTTTAAAGTATGTTGTATCAATAATGAGAACAATATTTTTAGGTATATTTTTTATGTTTTTAACTTGATAAGATTTTAGCTTTCTTTGAATAGTTTTAGAACTATAATTATACTTTTTAGCAAGCTGTTTGTAGGTTTGTTTTCCATAAACATAATCATTCCAAATTTGCTCTATTTTAGGCTTATTATTGTAGATAAACTGGTAGTTACAAGAGCTGCATTTATAACGTTGTTTTCCTTGTTTATAACCATATTTTGAAGTTTTTTGCTATTACATTTTTCACATTTTTTTAAATTCATTCAAAAAAGTCGCTTAAAGCCTTATTGTATAAGGTTTCAAACGATTTTTTACCATTCTTTTTGTCCTTTATTCCTAGTTTAACAAATCTCTAAACATAGGTAAAACTAACTCTCTAATTTCTTTTGGTAATACAAATAATGGCTTATCATTACCAACTGCTAAAGCTTCAACAGAAGCATTTAATGCCTCAATTGCAGGTTGTATTTCTGGGTAAGAAACACTTGCTTCCTGCCATAATTCTGCCCATTTTCTAAAGGAAGAGTGTATTGTTTCATCATCAATAAAGTACTGAATTGAGTTTATTAATGCCGTTGATAAACTAGGAAGTGATTGATATTTATTATGAATAGATAATAAAAACTCCATTTCTTTTTGCCAATATGCTATACCAAGGCCGATAACAGAATTCACAATATTTTCAATATTAAGTGGATCATTTTTAGCTTCATCATTACTTTCTAGAAAAGCCCTTTTAAGAGTCTTTTGAGCTTTTTTAATATTTGATAAAGAATAATAGACATGGACTTTGTAAAAAGTTGCTTCATTTTTTATATTTGAAGAAATATTTTTTAAACTTTCAAGTTTCTCTAAATCAGATAAACATGATGGTATGTCTTTATTTATAAAATAAATAAAACTTCGCTTAAATAGTGCTTTTGCAATTTCATCGTTGGGTATATTTTTAATATTTATAAGTTTAGTTAAATCTGATAATCCTTTCTCGAAAAGACCTTTTGCTAAGTAAATAGAGCTTCGATTAAATAATATTTCTGCCATTATCTCATCAGGAACTTCTTCCATCTTAGTTAATTTAGTTAAAGTCTGTAGCTCTAGTTCTATATCATCATTCTGTGAATAAATAATACATATGTTTAATAATGCTGCTAAGATTAATTTATTAGAAACTCCTTTTATTTTAAGTATATTATTTGAATCTATTAATGCTAGGGGTATATCATTTAGCTGAGTATAAATACGACTTCTCATTAATAATGCTATTGCAACTAATTGGTTAGAAGCCTCCTTTATTTCTAGTAAATTTGTTAAATCAATCAAAGCTTTTTCTTTATAGTCTTTTACAAAATAAGCATGTCCACGATTAAATAAAGTTTGTGCTTCATCTTTTTTATTTAGTTGCATTATATTTGCAGAGCAAAGTAATTCACTTGCATATTTAATTACTTGATCATTATTCTCTTTATTAATCTCTTCTTGTAAATCATGATAAATAGATTTTTTTAAATAGCTTAAAATTTCTTTCTGCTCCAAGGCTGTTTGACAGTATTCTTTTAATAATAGATTGCCTTTGTCTCTATTTGCTAATAATTCTTTATCGGAAAACCATGCCCTAAATAGTGAAGCTATAATTTTTAAGGGTTTACCATGATTATTTTTAACTTCAAGAGATAGTCGTAATAATGGTTCAGCAATTTCATAATAAGAAGAGCGTCCACGTTTGTGAACAATAACATAGCCCATTTCTTTAAGTGTTTGTAATTGGCTTGCAACTGCTCGTTCATCAATAAATAATTCTTCTGCAATAACTTTAACTTGAATGGCGCCATGTAATTCACAAAGTTTTTGAATAATAGCACCTTGTTGAGGTGATAATGAGCGAATTCGTTCCTGAAAATAGGGGGTTAGGTGATCGGCTAATTGGGTAATAGCATCCACAAAATTATCTAATGAAGCTTTAGTTAAAAAATTAGCAAGCTCAATATATAGTCGATGATTACCGCCAGCTAAATAGTGTAAAGCACGAATACGGTAATTTCCTTGTGAAGAATTAAGGAAATCAACTAATTCACTATCTTGGTTTAGTTTGGCTATATTACTAATAAGTTGTGATGCATCTTTCACAGTAAGTGAATTTAGATGATGAATATCAAAAAATCCCCAAAATGCAGAATCACGTGATGATACACCATCAAACAGTTTCTGTGAAGTCCCTAATAGACTAATATGATTATTTTCTTGCAAATATGCACGTAAACGTTTTTGTCCTAGATCCTTTAATCCATAAAAAACATCACTCATATTTTCTTTAACAATTAATAAGGTTGTATTACCTGCTTGTTTTTTTATATCTTCTAAAATAATAGTCGTAGCCTCATCAGGATGTTTTCCTCTCGCCTCATCTAAACATTGATTATTAAAACGTGCTGGATATGTTAAAGCCATTTTATTAATAATAGCTAAAGCAAGGCTAGTTAAATTCATAATAACATCATCTTCACCTAACCAAATAACAACTAAATCATCTAAATTTTTACTTACTTTTAGACGGTTAATAATCATCGTGATTAAATGTGTTTTACCACTACCTCTAGCACCTATAAATAACAGATGATTTTTTTTATCTGTTAATAAGCTTTCTTCTATCCAACCAACCGATTTTTCTAATAATTTATGGCGTTGTACAAATATTGTTTCTAACGTTTCAGGGCTCATATTACTTGGTGTATAAGCTGATAAGTGTTTACTATTTATCATAAAGTTATCCTTCTAATCCTTCTGCTTCAATCCACCAATTTCTAATCATAGAAAAGGCAAATTGGTAACCTTTATCTGTTTTTATTAAGTAGTGATCTTCTGTAAGTAACCTTAATAATTCAATAATTTCATCTCGATGTTCAAATGAGAGTGCATAATCTAGTTTAAGCTGAGAAAAACAATCATCAATACGAGTATCTTCACTTACGGCAATATAATTTAATAATGATTTTGCTAAAAAATATTTAGGTATTTTTTTCTCATTAACATCTGTTATTTCACCTAAGTAATAATCTTTTAAACGCGATCTAAAATGTTCTAAATTTAAATTACTACTATTTTCACGTAATAATTGTCTTAATTGTATTTCAATATCGTGTGCAGATGGTGTTTCATCTAAAAATTTGATCATTTTCTCAATATAATAAGGAACATTATCACAAAATAGGCAGATTTCTCGTAGCAAGTTATCATCAATTTTAGGTGCTATTTTTTCTACTTCAACAAAGCGATAACGAGCCATATCAATCGCATCTGTTTCTAAAATTGGCAGTAGTTTTTCAATATGTAAATCATTAATACTTTGTATTGGTGCATTGGTTTTAACTTTTGATAATACGTGATGTATACCAATAGATCCTGTATATATCATACGTAAGTTTTTATTTTCCTGTCTTAATTCTCTCAATGTATCTAAAATATCTACACTAAAATTTTCGTTAGAATTCTGTTCTTTTATATTATTCAACATATAAGGTATTTCATCCCACAAAAATAAAATAGTTTTATCAGGATTGTTGTTACATACATCAGTAATAATGCTTTTTAATTCTTTTTTCCATTGTATTTCTTTACTGTTAAGAATCTTAACAAGATCGGCAATTTCTATTCCATCAAACAATCTTCTAAAGTTGGATAAATAGCTTATGGCTTGACCTTTTAAACTTTGATGATCTTTAATTTTTTGTAAAATATCTTCTACAAATTCTGTAGGCTTAGCAACTCCCTCTAAGTCACTAAAAATAACAATATAATCGTTATGGGGATTATCTCTCAATTGTTTTAAGACCTCTGTTTTACCCATTCTTCGCTCTGCAGTGAGTAAAATAGAGTTTTCTTCTAAACGATGCCAGATATTTCTAATGCAGGTTTCTCTACCAAATATTTTCATTACTTATCTTTCCTTATAGTTAATCACAACAATATCATTGTACATTAAATTTATTGTATTTCAAAATTTATTTATTAACGTTTAGGGCATAAAGGACAAAAAGAATCATACTGCCCCAAAAAGAGTGTCTCTGAGGAGATAAAATACATTGCTATCCTTGACACTGAACACTTTAATGAAAACAGAAATGCAATGCCTAGTGTCGAGTCTGTTCTGACACTTATGAGCAAATTGGCTATTGATGTGGAAGAAACGAGTTACCGTTATCCCGTAACTCATTTTGCAAAATCAAGATTATTTGTGAGATAATATAATTATGGAAGCTAAATTATAAGTTCAGACACACTTTTGGGACTGTACCAAAAGAATGGTGAAAAATATATTATATCCTGCTAATTTTCCACTCTTACAAAAAAGAGTGACACTATATTAAATATAGTAATCAGTCCTTGTATTTTGTTTTTAAAGAAACATTCTTATGCAATAGCTACTTTCTTACTATAGCCTTTATCTACAAACTCCAACGCCTTATAATAATCATCAAGCGTATCTATTCCTAACGACTGCGTTTTCGTTTCAACCATTTTGATTTTATATCCATTTTCCAAAACTCGTAGTTGCTCTAATTTTTCAATTTGCTCTAATTTGCTTGGTTGTAACTTGGCATAATGAATCAAAAAATCTTTACGATAGGCATAAATCCCTAAATGGCGATAGTAAGTTACTTTTGACAGCAAATTTTCATCATTGCTATCAAGCAATGCTTGTTCATCTCGTGGAAAAGGAATTGGTGAGCGTGAAAAATAAATGGCATTTTGCTCATTATCAGTAATCACTTTCACTACATTTGGATTTTTAATATCTTCAATGTGTGAAATTTGGTGCATTGCACTTGCCATAGCGGTATCTTTTTCAAAAGCATTTGCAAGTTGTTCAATCAATGAAATATCAATAAAAGGCTCATCGCCCTGCACATTTACTACAATATCACAATCAATATTACAAACCGCCTGTGCAATGCGATCTGTTCCTGATTGATGTTCGCTACTTGTCATAATGATATTATCGGTAAAAGCAGAACAAATAGTTTTTACTTTTAAGCTATCAGTTGCAATAAAAACCTCATCAATTCCTTTGGCTTGAATACATTGCTCATACACTCTTTGAATAACCGTTTTTCCCTTTAAATCTAAAATTACCTTATTTGGCAAGCGTGAAGAATTTAAACGAGCAGGAATAATAATCACTTTTTTCATATTAAAATCCTATATCATAGTTTTGAATAATGCCGATTAGTTTTTCATTGTCATCAACAACTAATAACGAACTAATTTTTGCCGTATTCATTATTTCAGAAGCGGTTGAAAGTTTGGTATTTTTTGCAATTTTTTTAGGATTTAAGCTCATAATATCTTTTGAACGCAAAGCAAAGAAGTTCTGCTGATTTTTCTCCATCGCTCGTCTTATATCGCCATCAGTGATAATGCCAACAATTTTATTTTGTTCTTCAACAGCTATCAAACCACACTTGCCTACACTTATCTTATGAACAATACTTCCAACATCACAATCTAAACCACAAACAGGCAAATTAGTTTTTTTCATTAAACTTTCAACCGTTGCCAATAATTTTTTACCTAAATTACCACCAGGGTGAAATTGAGCAAAATCTGTTTCTTTAAAATTTTTTAATTTCATAAGAGCGATAGCCAACGCATCGCCCATTACCAGCGTTGCTGTTGCAGAAGTGGTCGGTGCAAGTTGCAATGGACAAGCCTCTTTTGAAACCGAAATATTAAGATGAAAATCACTATTTTTAGCAAGTGTTGAACAAGGATTTCCTGTCATTGCAATCATAGTAATATGATTAAATTTCAAATATGGAATAATTTTTAATACTTCATCGGTTTCACCTGAATTTGAAATAAGCAAAACAATATCGTCTTGCTCAATCATTCCCAAATCACCGTGATAAGCTTCACTTGGGTGCAAGAAAAAACTCGGTGTTCCTGTACTTGCAAGCGTTGCCGCAATTTTTTTACCAATCAACCCCGATTTGCCAACACCTGTTACAATGCACTTTCCTTTGGTTTTAAAAATTGCATTAACTGCCTTTACAAAATCATCAGTAAGCAAGGTTTCAAGTCTTGCTATTTCCTGCGATTCTGAAATAAAAACATCTTTGGCTATTTGTAAAATATCCATAATTATTTTGAAGTATCTATTTCATCAAACGATTTTACTAAATCATCAAGAGCTTTCATTTGTTTAACAAAAGGCTCTAACGCCGAAAGTGGCAAAGCTGACGGTCCATCACATTTTGCCTTATTTGGATTAGGGTGTGCTTCTAAAAAGAGCCCTGCGATACCAACTGCTAGTCCGCTTCGTGCTAATTCAGTAACCTGCTCACGACGACCGCCAGATGCTGCACCAAATGGATCACGACATTGCAAAGAATGAGTAACATCAAAAATAACAGGACTGCCTTTTGACGCTTTTTTCATAACACCAAAGCCGAGCATATCAACCACTAAATTATCGTATCCAAAATTAGTGCCACGATCGCATAAAATCACTTTATTATTCCCGCATTCTTCAATTTTTTCAACAATATTCCCCATTTGCCCTGGGCTTAAAAATTGTGGTTTTTTAACATTGATGATTGCACCTGTGCGAGCCATTGCCTCAACCAAATCTGTTTGGCGTGCTAAAAATGCAGGAAGTTGAATAATATCAACCACATCAGCAACAGGTTTGCATTGATAAATTTCGTGAACATCAGTAATGATAGGCACATTAAAAGTATCTTTTAATTCTTGAAAAATTTTCAATCCTTCATCCATTCCAGGCCCTCGATATGAATGAATTGATGAGCGGTTAGCTTTATCAAAAGAGGCTTTAAACACATAAGGCACGCCTAGTTTTTGCGTTACTTCAACATATTTTTCACACACTTTCATCGCCATATCACGACTTTCAAGCACATTCATTCCGCCAAACAGTACAAATGGTTTGTCATTTGCGATTTCAAAATTATTAAGTTTGATTGATTTGTTCATTTATTACTCCTTTTCTTTTTTTCCTTATTATATCATATCTACACGTTTTGAAAATTTGTAAAAATGATAATTTTTTTAACCGCTTGTACTAATTATTACCTTGTGATCTATCTAAAAATAATATCCCTTTTTGTTTAATGTGGCAAAGCAACTCGATGTTATCACAACTTTTTATATCAACAAGATCACATTCATAAGGAATCAATAATTCTTCGTTTAATATTCCATAAAGTGTTGTAATTATATCAAAAGTAATATTTTCACCTTCTAAAGCTATATCAATATCAGATCCTTTTTTATAATTTCCTAAGGCTCGAGAACCAAATATCCACGCTTTTTTAATTTCAGGGAAAGCTAATAATGTATCAACAATAAGCTTAAAACTTTTATTATAAATACCAAATTTATTATTCATCAATATGCTCTTCTTGTAAGGTAAAATAAAGTTGTTCAATTTGCAAAAAATAACTACTTATAATACTTTCAAATACTTGGTGAAAATAGTCTTGATTATAGGTATGAGCCATTAAATTACGTTTATTAAGCATCTCAAGCCAATATTCACCATTATCAAGTAACTCCATTTTAAATGCTGTTTTTATAACTTCTCGCGGTGATAATATTGTTTGTGATGTTTCATACTCTAAATAATCTTTTAATGTTTTCCAAGATAGTTCAAAGGTGTATTCAAAACGTTGTATTAACCCTTCTTTCGACAAATCATCTAGCTCATCAGCTCTAACAACAGCATTTTTAAGTTGCATAAATGCTTTTTCAAAGTTTTGAAAGCGTTGTTTAAATCGAATATATTTTAGATGTTCCATTGTATCCCTTGCCTATCTATTATTTATAACTTTTATTTTAAGGTCTTGATTCCATATTAGCAACCCACTCGTGCTTTTCTTTGTCAAAATAATATTCTTTTTTCCAAATCGGTACATCTGCTTTTAAGGTATCAATAATGTATTGACACGCATCAAAGCACGCTCCACGGTGTTTTGCACTTACGCCGATCCAAACAGCCATATCACCAATGTCTAAACTTCCTACTCGGTGAATACAAATAGCGTTTTCAATATCAAATTTTGTTTTTGCTTGCTCAATAATTTCAGAGCCAATTGCCTCTGCCATTTCTTTGTAAGCAGAGTATTCAAGTTTTTTTACTTCACCTTGATTATTATGATTGCGAACCCAACCTTCAAAACTTACAAAACCACCACATTGTGCATTTTCAAGCTGTTTTTTATAAGGTAAAAAATTAATAGTATGCTCAGAAATAATAAACATTTAACCTCCTGCTACAGGTGGAATGAAAGCAACAATATCATTTTCATAAATGCGATCTTCAAAGTTTGCAAATTTATGATTTATACTGAAACGAACTTTAAAAATATTGCTATCAATAGCTAATTCTTCACAAATTTGTTGCCATAATAAAGTACCATTAAGATTATCACTAATTGCTCGTTTTTGCTCACTAACTCCTGCTTTTTCTTGTAAAAATGAGAAATAAAGTAGCGTAAAACTAGGCGTATTTGACATCAGATTTTCCTCCTGTTTTTTCAAGTAATCTTACATTTTCAATAATCATTTCGTGTGACAATGCTTTGCACATATCGTAAACGGTTAAAGCGGTTACGCTCACAGCTGTTAAAGCTTCCATCTCAATCCCTGTTTTGTGCGTAACTTCGCAGTAAGCGGTGATAGTAATTGACGAATTTTCATCATCAAAATCAAACTCCACTTTACATTTTTCAAGTGGTAGTGGGTGGCATAATGGAATGAGATCAGATGTTTTTTTCGCCCCCATAATACCCGCTATACGAGCTATTGCCGTAATAGAACCCTTTGGTGTCTGTTGTCCGTTATCCATTATTTTTTGATAAATATCTTTGGGAAAACGAATAGCTCCTTGTGCTGTTGCGGTGCGGTGAGTAACACTTTTTGCACTCACGCCAACCATATTTGCGTTCCCTTGATTATCTAAATGAGAAAATTTCATTGTTATTCCTATTTTTTATTAAATTTTATATATTCTTCTTTTGCTGTTTTAAATTCTGTTTGAGTATTAAAATTGCAACAATGAGCAATTTCTTGTGGCAAAGCGATTTCTTGAATCTTAAATTGATGACAAAAAGGCATTACTCGTCTTTCTCCACTTTCTAAATATGTTCGTAATGCTTGATACAAATCAGTGCGATAAATCGCTAAAAGCGGTAAACTTTTTGCTATTTTTGGCAAAATAATTTGACAATCTTCATCAAGTGCTTTTTGCATATAAGGCAAAAGCTGTGAAGGTAAAACCAAAGAATCGCAAGCATAGACCCAAAGCCACTTCTCACCATTTTGATAACATTTTTCAAGGGCGGGCATTATCGCCGATAACGCTCCTTCTTTGTTTGCTAAAAAATCAGGCGAAATCACAACATCACTAATTTCAGGATAACAAATATCATCACAGCACAAAAAAGGCGTTAGTTTGAGTGATAACGCATCGTCTATAATGCGTTTGAGCAAGATGGTTTGTTCGAAATTTAAGCGAGCTTTATTCTCTCCCATTCTTGAACTTTTTCCTCCTGCTAAAATAGCAATAGTTTGAAGTGGCTTTTTTTTTTGCATAATTTATTTAGAGAAAACGAATGTGTGGCACGAAATTACAAGGTTTAGTGCGACTATCAAGCTGATTTTCTAAAATATCGTTCCACGCAGTTTTACACGCACGAGTTGAGCCTGGAATTGCAAAAATTAACGTGCGATTTGCAATGCCTGCAATAGCTCGTGATTGAATAGTTGAAAGTGCAACAGTATTTTGTGAAACCTGTCTAAACACCTCGCCAAAACCATCAACCATTTTGTCAAATAATGGACTTACAGCCTCAGGTGTTACATCTTTATCATAAAAACCAGTACCGCCTGTAATAATGACTACTTGACATTCTTTACGGCTGATCCATTTGCTCACTTCTGCTCGAATATCGTAAATGTTATCGGTTAAAAGAGTGCGTTCATACAAATTATGACCTGCATTTTTCAAAGCATCTTCTAAAAAATCGCCCGAGGTATCTTCTGCCAAAGTACGAGTGTCTGAAACGGTTAAAATAGCGATATTTAATGGTTCAAAAGGTTTTCCACCATCGTGGCTATGAGTTGTCATATTATCCTCCAATGACTGATAAGTTGTTAATTAGCCCAATATTTTCATCGTGCAAATAGTGCGATTTTGGTTTTTGGGCGATAAGTTCTTGAATATGATTTACAAAGGCTTGTTCATCATTGTCGCCCAGTAAATGACGCAAATCAAAGGCAACAGAATCAAATAAACAAAGGTGCATTTTACCCTGTGCGGTAACTCGAAGGCGATTGCAATTTGTACAAAAATCTTTGCTATAAGGTGCGATAATGCCAATTTTTCCAAGATAATCAGGGTGCGTATATTCAACGGCAGGACCTGCGTCAATCTCACGACTAATTGCACGCCAGCCACGCTTTTTAAGGGTGTCTATAATACTTTGCCCTGTAAAATGATTATTTTTAAAAAAGGTGTAGTTATCACCTGTTTGCATAAGCTCAATAAAGCGGTATGAAATATTTTTATCTTTGACAAAAGCAAGAGCATCATCAAGTTGAGAAATACCGTAATCTTTGAGCAAAACAGCGTTAATTTTCACTGAAAACATTTGTTCGGTGAGAATATCATCAAGAGTATGTAAAATATTTTTAAGGCAATTTTTTCCTGTAATATCTTGAAAATGCTGATTATTTAAGCTGTCAATACTTAAATTGATCTGATCAAGACCTGCATCTCTCCATTCTTTATAATATTTTTCAATTTGCCAGCCATTTGTCGTCATCGCTACTTTTTTTATATTTTCTGGTTCTTTTGATACTCTGATAATTTCACTAATATCACGCCTTAATGTTGGTTCACCGCCTGTTAAACGGATTTTTTCTGTACCAAGCGTTGCAAAACCACGCACAAGATTTTTTATTTCATTTACACTAATTTCATTGCGTGGTCTTTTACATTGATAGCCTTTGGGTAGGCAATAAAAACACTTAAAATTGCAAAGATCCGTAACGGATATTCGCAAATAGCGAAGTCTCCTTTTAAAAGGATCTATGAGTGTTTTTTCATTTGATATCATTATAAAAATTTTCCGTTTAATGGCAATAAAGTAACCTCATCGCCAGCTTGTAATTTGTCTTGACAAGCGGTTAAAAATACCAACACATTTGCCGAGCTTAACTGTTTAACTCGGTGAGAATCTTGTTTTTGAGCCGTTGTTACATACCATTTTTTATCATCGGCCAAAGTGGCAATGCCACGCAATAATTCTGCTCGCCCTGCTTTTCTTGTGATGGCATTTTGCAAAATTCCAGTAAATTCTAATCGCTTGTTTTGGTCAATTTGTTCACTAAATACTTGATAAATTGCAGGAATTAAAAATAATTTTACGCTAAATGCAGTTGAAAGAGGATTACCAGGTAATCCAAAATAGCGAGCATTGTTAATTTTGCCATAAACAAAAGGTTTACCAGGTTTTAAAGCAACTTTATATTGAATAATCTCGCCAAGTTTTGAAACAGCATCTTTTAAAAAGTCATAATCACCAACACTAACACCGCCTGATGTTACGATAAAATCATTTTCAGATGATGCCTTTTCAAGCGTTTGTAAGATTTTTTCAAAATCATCAACAATAATGCCATAATCGTTTATTTCAACAGGGCAAGAAGCGAGCATTGCTTTAATAGTTATGCGATTACTATCGTAAATTTGACCGCTTGATAAGGTTTCACCACAAGTGCGTAATTCATCACCTGTTGAGAAAACACCAACACGAATTTTTTTGTAAACTTCAACTTCGCAAATACCTAAGCTTGCGAGCAATGGAATGTCAGTTTCACAAATTTTATAGCCTCTTTCTAGTACTACATCGCCTGTTTTAACTTCTTCACCTTTATGACGAATGTTACTTCCTTTTTTAACGCTTTTCGTTAAAACAATGCCATTATCATTTTTTTCGGTATGTTCTTGCATAATTACGGTATTTACGCAATCTGGAACAACAGCCCCTGTCATAATGCGAATACACTGTCCTTGTTTAATTTCACCATAAAAAGGCTTGCCCGCAATAGATACACCTACGCACTCAAAATGGCTTTGAGCAGGCATTTCGTCGCTTTCAAGTGTCATTGCATAGCCGTCCATTGCCGAGACATTATCAAAAGGAACATTAATTGATGAGCAAATATCAACACTTAATATTCTTCCGAGTGAATCAATAAGCGGTAGCTTTTCACGGTGATTTTGCAAAGATTGCAATCCTTTTACATCGTTTACAATAATTTCTTTTAGTTGTTCTGGGGTAATCATCTCTATTTAGACTAAAATATATCTATGATATAATTGTATCATATCTTTAAATATAAATATTATCCGTTAAGATCTTGTTAATAGATCACTGAATAAGATCGCTTTACTTGTGTATATTTATTTTAACCTTCTTTTTATGTGAATAACTCATATGTTATCCACAATTATAAATAAAGATACTTGATATTATTTTCACAACTTATAAGTTATATAACCTTTTGATTTAGCTTTTAAAAATAAAGATTTCCACATAATGAAGAGAACTAATTATAACAATAATATTTATCTTAATATATTAAGATCTTTTTAATATAGATCGTTAAATGTGATCTCTAAAAAACGCTATATTTAAATTATTTTTTTTGATACTATAGATCTTTAATTTTATAACTGATCTTTTTATGAAATATAACCAAATTTATGATGTTATTGTTATTGGTGGAGGGCACGCTGGAACAGAGGCGGCTCTTGCTCCTGCTAGAATGGGACTTAACACGTTATTATTGACTCACAATATTGATACGCTTGGTCAAATGTCTTGTAATCCTGCAATGGGAGGGATCGGAAAAGGACATTTAATTAAAGAAGTTGATGCAATGGGCGGTGTTATTGCAACAGCTACCGATCATTGTGGTATTCAATTTCGTACTTTAAATAGTTCAAAAGGCCCTGCGGTTCGAGCAACAAGAGCACAGGTTGATCGCTCGTTATATCGTAGTTTCATTCAAAATTATCTACAAAATCAAAAAAATCTTGATATTTTTCAGCAAGAAGTTGTCGATATTATTGTTGAAAATTATAAGGCTGTCGGCGTTATAACTAAAATGGGCTTAAAATTTTATGCTAAAACTATTATTTTAACCGCAGGAACCTTCTTAAAAGGGAAAATTCATATTGGTTTAGAAAATTATGCAGGAGGTCGAGCAGGGGATCCAAGCAGTGATTATCTTTCAGATAAACTTGCAGATTTGGGTTTAAGAATTGACCGCTTAAAAACAGGAACCCCACCAAGACTTGATGCAAGAACAATTAATTTCAAAATATTAGCAGAGCAAGCAGGCGATCTTAACTTACCTGTGATGTCATTTATGGGGAATATTAACCAACATCCACAGCAGATCCCTTGTTTTATCACCCATACCAATGAGCAGACGCATAATATTATCAGATCAGGACTTGATAGATCGCCAATGTACACAGGCGTTATTGAAGGCGTAGGTCCTCGTTATTGCCCGTCTATTGAAGATAAGGTGATGCGTTTTGCTGATAAAAATAGTCATCAAATTTATTTAGAGCCGGAAGGGCTTAACACCAATGAAATTTATCCAAATGGTATTTCAACCTCTCTTCCTTTTGATGTGCAACAAAAATTGGTAAATTCAATGCTAGGGCTTGAGCAAACTAAAATAATGCGACCAGGTTATGCAATTGAATATGATTATTTTGATCCACGAGATTTAAAACCAACACTTGAAACTAAAAGTATAGAAAATTTATTCTTTGCAGGGCAAATCAACGGAACAACAGGTTATGAAGAAGCAGCTGCACAAGGAATGCTCGCAGGAATTAACGCTGCGTTAAGAGTGCAAGGAAAAGAAGGCTGGTATCCAATGCGATCTGATGCGTATATGGGGGTTTTAGTGGATGATCTTTGTACACTTGGCACGAAAGAGCCATATCGCCTCTTTACCTCACGTGCTGAATATCGTCTGATTTTACGTGAAGATAATGCTGATGCTCGTTTAACACCAATAGCACATTCTTTTGGGCTGATTGATGATGCTCGCTGGCGTGCATTTAACGAAAAAATGGAGCTTATTGAACAGGAAAAAGCTCGTTTAAAAAATATTTGGATTCATACCAAATCAGAAAATTTACAAGCGGTTAATAATTTATTAAAAAATCCATTAACACGTGAAGCAAGCGGGCTTGATCTCTTAAAACGCCCTGAAATAAATTATGAAACACTTTGTCAAATTGATGATTTTAAACCTGCTATTAACAATAAACAAGCAACAGAACAAGTTGAAATTAGTGTTAAATATCAAGGTTACATAGAGCATCAAAGCCTTGAAATTGAAAAACAAAAACGCCACGAAAATACCCAAATTCCAGAAGATTTTGATTATAATCAAGTGCAAAGTTTATCAAATGAAGTTCGAGCAAAACTTACCGAGCATCGCCCTGTTTCAATAGGTCAAGCAGCTCGCATTTCAGGGGTAACGCCTGCTGCAATTTCAATTTTATTAGTTTCACTTAAAAAACAAGGAATGCTTAAACGTGGTGAATAATTTTGATAGAGAAAAAGCATTAACTTTACTTGCAAAGATGAACTTATCGTTAGATGCCCTAAAAGTTGAAAAACTAATCGCTTATGTTCATCTTTTAGCAAAATGGAATAAAGCTTATAATTTAACCTCAGTGCGAGATATCAATGAAATGTGGGTTAAGCATATTTTAGATAGTCTAGCTGTTTCCTCTCACTTAAAAGGGTGTGATTTTATAGATGTTGGAACAGGGCCAGGTCTGCCAGGTATGGTGCTTGCAATCGTAAATCCTGAAAAGGATTTTACTTTGTTAGATAGTCTTGGTAAACGTATTATATTTTTAAAACAAGTTCTTTTAGAGCTTAAATTAGAAAATGTAACCATTGTACAATCAAGAGTTGAAAACTTTCAATCAGCACAATTTGATGGTGTTTTAAGCCGTGCTTTTGCATCGTTAAGTGATATGGTTAGTTGGTGTAAGCATTTACCAAATAAGCAAGGCTCTTTTTATGCGTTAAAAGGACAATACAATGAACAAGAAGTAATAGACTTGCAAGCGGTATATTTAGTAGAAAATTTTGCAAAAATTGATCTAAAAATCCCCGCTTTAACAGGTGAGCGTTGTTTATTAGTTTTTAATTAAAAGTTAAAAGGCTTTGAATATGAAAAAATATTTGGTGATTTTACTAGCTTTATTAGTTTCTCAAATGGTTATCGCAAATGAGAAAACTAATAAAAATCAAAGCTATGAAATGAGCGAAGAGCAGCTATTAAAAAAGCCCAAACTTTTAACGAGAGCTATGATAAGCGTTTTACAATCACAAAATGTTGATCATATTCAAACAATTTTACCCATTTATGAAAAACTAAAAGAAAAAGACTTTAGTCTTGTATATTATGGCTATGCGTTAATTGCTCATAGTAAGAAACATTATCGAGAGGCAATTTATTTTTATCGTAAAGTGATGAGTAGTTATCCAAATCTTTCTGGTGTTCGTTTTTATTTAGCCAGTGCGTTGCTTGATGATAAACAATATGATGCTGCTCTTTCTCAATTTAAAAAAATACGAGCAGAGAAAATTTCTAATGAAATGAGAAAGCAAGTTGATTATGCCATAGCTATAATAAAACGTAATGAGCGTATAAATTGGGGAATCAATAGTTATTTAACATTTAGTAAATACAAAGATGAGCAAACGAAGAAAAGATTACTTTCAACTGGTGTTCATCTTGATGTTTGGTTAGCGAAGCTGTTTAATTTTCAAGATAATTTGTATGGAAAATTATCTTTTTATAATGCAAATGAGTTTTTTCACAAAAATAAACAAAATAACTATAACATAGTAAATCTTGGATTTGGTTTCGGCTGGCAAAATAATAAAAATGATTTTTCGCTAAATCCTTATTATGTTTATACTAAAATTGATAAAAAAACGTACTCTAATACACTTGGGGTGAGTATAAAACATAATTACCAAATTAATAATTATTGGCAAAGTGATACATCGTTAAAAATAGCGGGGGAATTTTTGAAAGATCGCTCATTTTACAATGGTTTTAGAAATGAACTTGCTCAGTCTTTCACATTTGGTCTTAATGCTCAAACTAGTTTTAAATTTGGTGGAGCAATTTACCATTTTACCGCTCGAGATGATTATGATAATTACATAAAGCCTTCTCTTTTGTTTACTTGGAATCAAGAATGGAAAAATGGCTTGGTAACCGCATTAGAGCTTAATCCTGCGATTCGGTTTTATCTAGCGAAAGATCCTATAAAAATAGGATTATCTCATATGACAGATGGTAAGAAATTAAATGCTAAAATAATTACTGGGCAGTTTAGTGGCTCTCTTTCCTTATGGCATAGAAGTTTTCATTTTTTAGGAATAACACCAAAGTTAGTGCTAAATTATGGTAAAGATATTACCAATGATCCTTTCGTTGATACTGATGGCGATTTTAATGCTCAAATAGAGCTTTCTAAATATTTTTAGATAAAGAAAAAGGAAAGTTTAACTTTCCTTTTTTTCTAGTGTGTTATTTTTTCTCACCGTAAAAACCTTCTACAATATGGTTTCTTTTTTCAATATTGATAACATTATCATTATATTTTGTTTTTCCTTTTAATGTTTCAGTATAGGTAATATTACCACCAACAAATTTAGCCTGCTCACCAAAGAAATTTCCTGCAATACTTAATTTACGAGATGAATTAGGATCTGTTAGCTCAAATTGATCTTGTGCAAATTGAGAATCTATAGCTTTTGATGTTTCCTCTTTTTGTCCACTAAAACTATTACCTTTTATGTCAGCTTGTAATTTTGAAAGTTTATCACCAACTCTTGCTGTAATATCTATAGTTTTATTGGTAAATGAAACATCAAATGTTTCTATCATACTATGATTTATATCTTTTTTAGTATTTTCCATTACTTGATTATTACGTTTCGCAGTTATACGTTGATAACCTAATCCTGTTATATCATAATAGCCATATCCTTCTTGTGGTAAATCTTCTGTTTTTCTACCAGCAAAAAAGATATTTCTTTCAATAAGTTTATTATGAATACCAAATTTTAATTCTTTTTCATCTAATAATAATTCGGCATCATTTTCTATTAAATCTTCACCTTTATAAATATTTATTTGAGTATTATTGATAGTTAAAATACCATTATCATCAAGTCTTATTGATGGTGCTTTATCGCCAGCTAGGCTAATTGCTCCCGTAAACATTTTTCCATTTGGAGATGTTGCATAAGAAACATCTTTACTCAAATTAACAGAGCTACCACAGGCTGTAAGTAATAGCGGAGTAATAATTACTACAAATGTTTTTTTTATTTTCATTGATAAATCCTTTTTAATTATATTAACAACGCAATAATACTCTTGAACACCATAAAATTCAAGTTAGTATTTAGCACTAAAAGAGATAAAATAGTGTAAATAAGAGGATTTATTTACACTATAATAGGTTGTTTTACTGGTTAAAAACCATTATTTTGTGATAGTTCTTTAAACCAAAATCCTGATTTTTTTATATTTCTTTTTCCTGTTTTTAAGTCTAAAGAAATAAGCCCATAACGATTTTTATAAGTATTAAGCCAAGACCAACAGTCAATACTTGTCCACACTAAATAACCAATACAATTAGCACCATTGTTGATGGCTTTATGTAAATACTGTAAGTGTTCCTTAAAAAACTCAATCCGATAATCATCATTTATAGTACCGTTATGGTCTATAAATCTTTGCTCATCAGCAACCCCCATTCCATTTTCTGCAACAATCCATTCAATATTGCCATAATTTTTTCTCAAATTTTCAGCAATATCATAAAGACCTTGTGGATAAATTTCCCAACCACGATAAGGGTTTACTCTTTTTGCTGGCATATCATAATGATCATAGTAATAAGTTGGCATAAATGGAGCTGTTGGATTTGGCATACTGTTTCGAGCTGATACTCGAAGAGGTTGGTAATAATTTATTCCCAAAAAATCAACCGTATTGTTTGCAATAGTGGTTAAATCTTTTTCGTTATAATCAGGGAGTAATTGATGTTTTTCTATTATATCAATTAATTTTTGAGGGTAATAACCTAAAACAGCAGGATCTAAAAATGATTTTGTTGCAAAAAGTTCAGCGATTTCAGCCGCTTCTATATCTGCAGGATGTTGTGATCTTGGATATGCTGGAGTTAAATTTAAAATAATACCTATTTTTCCTTTTTGTTTTTGTTGATGATATATTTCAACTGCTTTTGCTGATGCAAGTGCCATATGAAAGGCTACTTGTACTGCATTTTTAGGTGATACTTCTAAAGGATAATGATATTGTAATAAATAACCGCACTCAACAGATACAATTGGTTCGTTAAAGGTAAACCAATATTTTATAATATCACCGAATAATTCAAAGCATATCTTTGCATAATTAGCAAAAAGATCTACTGTTTCACGACCAACAAATCCGTTGTATCTTTCTTGTAAACTATAAGGAATATCAAAATGAGATAAATTAACCATAGGTTCAATACCTGCTTCTTTTAAAGCGGTAAAATATTTTCTATAAAATACAACAGCCTTGTTATTTATTTCACCATCGCCATTAGGAATAAGCCTTGCCCAAGAAATAGAAGTACGAAAAGCGTTATGACCAGTTTGTTTTAGTAAATCAATATCTGTTTGAAAATTTTCATATATTTGACTCGTTTTTTCAGGAGATATTTGTTCGTAAAATTTATAAGGTTCAATACTAAAGAAATGATCCCAAGTTGTTTTACCTTTTCCATCTCCCGCAATACGACCTTCACTTTGCTCTGCTGAAATGGAAGAACCCCAAAAAAAATTATGAGGAAACTGTAACATTTTTTCGCTCCTTTATAATATAAGATTCTATTTGTTTAAACATCTTTCTACGACGATGTTTAAACAACCATTGCCAAAATATACTAACAATCCAATAATTTGCTTTATATAATATTGAATCTGTTTGATAATCTTCACGATAATTAAGAATTATATCTTCTTCATTACGCTCTATAATTTGATAGTCAATAATATTGATACCTAAATTAGTTTGGTATTTAAGAGTAAAGCGTTTATTCTCTTCTAATTTTTCAACACTAACGGTATAAGAATATTTTTGTGTATTATTTTTATAATTAATCTCTTCACCTATTTGAATATTGTTTATATTCATATCATTACAGAAATTAGTTATTAAAAATTTATACATTTCATCTTTTTTAACCTTTAATTGATAATCAAAATTCATTTTCGTTTTTTCCAAAAAAGTCCTAAAGAACCAATAATCATTAAGAAAATTCCAAAATATAAATTGCCAATAGAATTTACACTTGGATATGCAACAATTAATATGCTACCAATAGTAATAATGAATAAAAACCAGTACTTCATAGTAATACAACCTTAAAAAGGACACACAAGGTGTCCTTGAAAATTACTTTAATCGTTTTTTATTTTGTTTGCCATTAAAACAAATGGAGTCCAAATTAAAAAAGCAATTCCAACATTTAATAAACTTATAAATGCTGCCATAAAAGATCCACCTGTTGCAAAGAAAGCATAAATTCCAGGAGGAAGAACCCAAGGAACTTGAACAAAAACAGGAGGAATAATACCCATAACCGTTGCTGTATATCCTATAATAGCAGCTACCAAAGGAGCAATAGTAAATGGAATGAGATAAAGAGGATTAAGTACAATAGGCATACCAAAAATCATAGGCTCATTTATATTAAAAACGCCCATTGGTGCTGCTAATTTTGCAACAGTGCGGCTATCTTCACGTTTTGAAAATACTAAAATAGAAAGAATAAGAGCTATAGTAATTCCACTACCCCCCATTTGTAAGTAAGCATCAAAACTTCCTCGTGTCCATATATATGGTAATGTTTCAATTGTACCACCACGAGCCATATGTTCAACATTTGCTAATAATGCAGGTTGATAGATACCATCTAAAATAGGAGCTAATACATTGTGTCCGTGTAAACCAAAGAACCAAAGTACTTGCACTAAAAATGAAAGAATTAATACAGAGAAAATTCCTTGTGATAAACCTAAAAGAGGCGTTGAAATATAAACAGCAATAAGATCGTGTAATGATTGACCTGTATATTTAGTTACTAAAAATGATGTAATAGCACTAAAATAAATAGCGATAGTTCCTGGTATTATTGCTGAAAAAGATTTACTTACAGCGCTTGGAACAGAGTCTGGAAGCTTAATAGTAAAGTTTTTTAGCATTAATTTACTATAAATAATAGTTGAAATAAATCCTATAATCATTGCAGGAAATAAACCGCTAGCACCTAAATAATTAACAGCTAAATACCCCCATTGAGATACCGCTTGTTCAGTTCCATTGATATTAGTTGTAAAACTAGCACTTTGAGGTAAAAATACAATGAAAGAAGCAAAAGCTACTAAAGCCCCAGCAAGAGGATTTACTTTGTAACTTGCAGCTAAATTGTATCCAAGTGTTATAATAAAAACTAAACTTAAAATAGCTATAGATCCAAACCATACAACACCATTGATATTGATTAACCAGCTCATTGCATTAGCAATTTCAGGATAACCATAATTATTTGGTAGGTCACGGAAAAATACGTTTAGTAATACGGCAATAGAACCAACCATAGTAATTGGTAAAATTGCAATAAAACTATCACGAATTGCTACTAAATGTCGCTGTGTTGAAACTTTAGTAGCAATTGGAATGAAATAACGTTCCATAAAATTCATTATTTTGTTCATAAATACTCCTAAGATTAATAAAAAAATTAACGATTAACGGCAGCTATCATTTTTAAGCTGTGTCTAAAACCTCTTATTGCATCAGACATAGTGCGAATGTTATCAGGGGGAGCGATCCCTCCATTTCCAGCATCTCCTATATGATGAAGATCAAAGCCTACCATTTTAGAAGATAATGCTATTTGTCTAATTGTCTCTGCTGATGCTGTTTCTTGACTTGTCCCTATTGTAGACATAGCCATTTTTCCTAAACTATGAATAAAATTTACAGCTTTTTGAGCATTTTCAATTGATGATTTAGGAATGGTAAAAGGTGCTGGAAGCATTATTACATCGGCACCAGCATCACATATCTTTTCAATAGCTTCTAAACTATACAAATCTTCATTTTTTCCAGATGCGTGCATTTTTCCAGCAAAAATAAGACCAGAAAATTCTTTTTTACCTATTTTGATTGCATTTATAATACTTTCAGTAGTTACTCCAGTTGCAGGATTTCCAGTAAGAGATATAAAATCAAAACCAAATTTTTGTGCATTAATAAAATTTTCTAAAGAAGCATTTCTTCCACTTGTTACTATTGTAGATGGTTCTAAATTAACACCAATAGGACGTGGACATAATTTTTTTAAATTCCCAACAATATTATTTGTTTGTGGTAAATTTTTAACAAAAGGTTTTGTAAAATCAAAAATATTTAGCAGTATTAAATCAGCAGCAAAAGCTCTTGCGATTTCAGCATTAGTACAATCTGGTAAGTAAGCATCATTGGCAAGCATTTCACTTACAATAATTCTTCCTTCACTTTGTTTTAATGAGACAAATAGCTCTTGAGCATTTAACTTTAACATCTCACTTGAAGATAAACTTAAAAATCGTTTCATTATTTCTCCAATAAAGAAAGAGCAAAATCTAATACTTTTTCACCATTCATCATTCCATAGTCCATCATATTAATAGGTTCAACAGGAGTTGGTTCAAAAAGTTCAACTAATTTAGGTTGTAAATATTTAATTTGAGGACCTAGTAGTACTACATTAGCAATACCAACAAACTCATCAGCAATAGCTTCAGGAACAGCTTCAATATCTAATTCTAGCTCTTTATCTAGTGCTGATTTTTTCATTTTTTGAACTAATGCTGATGTTGACATTCCAGCAGTACAAACAAGTAAAATTTTAGTCATTTTTAGCCTCCATTTTTTGATATAAATTAATAAACTCTTCAGAAAAGTCTTTAGCCATTAAAGCCATAGTTAAATGATCTTGGGCGTGAACAATCATAAGATTAATAGCTAGATAATTACCAGTTTCGGCACAGATAGCCTCTTTTCTAATTAAGGTTGTTTGTGCTTCGTGAGCTTTTAAATAAAACTCATTAGCTGTTTTTAATAGGTTTAAAGCGGTAGTAAAATCCCCTTTTTTTGCAAACATTAATGCTTCCATAGAGCTAGATTTTGCAGCTCCTGCATTGATGATAATTTCCATTGCTATTTCTGATAGCTCTTCATAATTCATAATTTCTCCTTAAATTTTTTCAAAAACTTCAAGCGATCTAATAAAATCTTCGTAATTATCAAGGTTACTAATAATATCGATCATTTCTTTATTATTGGTAAACTCTCCTAATAGTTTAAAAATAGGGTCATTATTATTTTCTTGATTATTGAGTAATAAGAAAAATATTAATGTTACTTTTGTATCACTCCATATAATAGGGTGCTTTAAACGAACAGCTGCTAATAGATTAACGTTTTTTAGTGGTGTCATAAGATGAGGTATAGCGATATCAGGGCTAATTTGTGTCATACCTAGTTGTTCTCTTTCTTTGATTTTTTGCGTAATATCTTGAGGAACATTATCAAAATATTTTAATTTATTACATACAATATCAATAATTTCATCTTTACTAACAGCTTCATCAAAAGAAAAAAATAGCTCTTTAGGAATTGTTTTTTTCCAATTAAAGCTACTATAAATTATATTTTTAATTCGTAATATTTCAGAATCATTGAGAAAATAATTAACTTTATAAACAGGTTTTTTTAGTATATTTTCAATATCAACTAAAGAAAAAACTACATCAATATTACTTAAATCATAATTTAGCAATTCAGCAACAGAGCAGTAATTAACATTTACGTTATCAAATATTTGTTCATATTGATAAGCTAAAAATTTTGATAGTGATCTTCCAGCTGGGCAAACAATGAGAATATTTTTAGTATTTCCTTGATCTTCTTTTGATATTGATAATATTACAGCAAGGTAACCTATTTCAGCATCACTTAATGTTTCTTGATAATGGTGTTCAATAATATTTGCAACAAAACGAGCAGCACCAAATTCAAGTGGTTTATTTTCTTTTATTTCTTGCAACAAAGGATTATCAATAGGAATATGATATCTTAAACGAATGAGTAAACTTGCTAAATGAGTATAAAGATTTTGATAAAGTTTTTCACTTTTATTGAAACTCATTGGATAAGCTATTTTCAAATAGTGAAATATTTCAGTTACTAGATTATCAACTTGCTCATTTTTAGGAATATTTGTGTATTTTGTTTCTTCAAGACTTAAAAATTTTAAAGTAATAAAATCAAAATCATCATTGGTTAAATTATTATCAGGGAAAAAATTATTGCATAATGTTTTTATTAACTGATATTTTTCTTCAAAAAGTTGATCTTTATTGATAGGTATAAAAGAGAGATTTTTATTACTTTGAGTTCTTTTTAAGCAAACAAGAATAGTACTAATAAAATGAGAAAAACACCAGTCTGATATTTTTATATGATTATTAACTAAAAATAGGTAAATAGGACTAGAGTCAGGTTCAGTGAATAAAAACTCATCAAAACGTCTTAACGGTAAGTCACTAATTACTAAATCAATCATTATATTTCTCAATTGAAACTCACTTCCAGAAATTTTAATACCATAATGTGGTTTACGGATTAGTGTTAAATTATATTTTTTTATTTTGTTTTCAATGTTTGATATATAGCTTGAAACACTTTTAGGAGTAACAAATATTTCTTTTCCTAATTGTTCTAATTTTATAAAATCATTAGCTCCAAGCAATAAGCATAGTAATTTTGCTTGGCGATTTTCTGTATTATTTAAAGAATAGTATTGTGATGAGTTAAATATTAGATCTTGATTTATTAGATTACCTTGTAAACAATATCCTTTTCGAGGAGTAGCTAATAACGTTATAGGTGTGTTAGATAGTAATGTTCGTAACGTATTCATTTTTTCTCGAACATTACGATCACTGATTCCTAACTGTTTTCCAATATCTGTTGCACTATGGTAAGATTTGTCACTTAAAATTTGGTAAATTTTTTGAAGCTGTTTCATCTTATCTCCTTCTGATAATCACCATTATCATTAAAAAAGAAATAAAATTCAACTACCTTTATTTCCGTATTATTATTACAATTTTTTCCAAAAAAATAACCGCTTAATAGCGGTTATTATATTACTCAAAAATACCAAGTTCTCCCCACATATCATCAACTTTTTTGACAACATCAGGATCTTTCATAATCGGACGCCCCCACTCACGAGTGGTTTCCCCTTGCCATTTATTTGTCGCATCAATCCCCATTTTTGAACCAAGAGATGAAACAGGGGCTGCAAAATCTAAATAATCAATCGGAGTGTTTTCAATTATCACCGTATCACGAGCTGGATCAGAGCGTGTGGTAATCGCCCAAATAACATCGTGCCAGTTACGAATATTTATATCATCATCGCACACAATAACATATTTTGTGTACATAAACTGACGCAAGAAAGACCAAACGCCCATCATAATAGGTTTTGCGTGTCCTGCGTATTGTTTTTTAATACTCGCAATCGCAAGGCGATATGAACAGCCCTCTGGTGGCAAGTAAAAATCAACAATTTCAGGAAATTGTTTTTGTAAAATAGGCACAAAAACTTCATTTAACGCCTCGCCTAAAATAGCAGGCTCATCAGGCGGACGACCAGTGTAAGTTGAATGATAAATGGCATCTTTGCGTTTGGTGATGTGAGTTACCGTAAAAACTGGAAAACGCTCTTGTTCGTTATAGTAACCTGTGTGATCGCCATAAGGTCCTTCAATAGCCGTTTCATTAGGATCAATATAACCTTCTAAAATAATTTCAGCTGTTGCAGGAATTTGTAAATCATTTGAGATTGATTTGCTCACTTTGGTTTTTGATTTACGCAAAAGTCCTGCAAAAGCATACTCGCTTAATGTATCAGGAATTGGCGTAACAGCACTTAAAATAGTGCAACTATCTGCTCCTATGGCAACAGAAACAGGAAATTTTTCATCAGGATATTTTTTTACCCATTCTTGAAAATCCAACGCTCCGCCACGATGTGCAAGCCATCTCATAATCAGTTTATTTTTTGCGATTAACTGTTGTCTGTAAATTCCTAAATTTTGACGACCGCTTGTTTCATTTTTGGTAATGGTAAGCCCCCAAGTTACCAAAGGAGCAACATCGTCTTTGTGACAGTGCATAATAGGTAAATCGTAAAGATTAACCTCATCGCCTGTTAAAATTACTTCTTGGCAAGCAGGGGTGCTCACTTTTTTAACGGGCATATTTAAAACTTGCTTGTAGGTTGAAAATTGCTCAAAAAATCCTTTAATGCCCTTTGGTGGCTCTGGCTCTTTTAAAAATGCAAGCACTTTTCCAAGCTCTCGCAGTGCCAAAATATCATCTTGTCCCATTCCAAGAGCCACTCGCTCGGTTGTACCAAATAAATTACACAACACAGGCGTATCATAGCCTTTTGGATTTTCAAACAATAATGCTGGACCTTTTGCTCGCAAAGTGCGATCAGCAATTTCCGTCATTTCCAAATAAGGATCAATCTCTTGACTAATCCTTTTTAAAAGCCCTTTTTCTTCAAGAAGTTTTAAAAAATTACGCACATCTATGCCTTACATTGATTTCATTTTTACAAAAAAATCATTATTAGTTTTCACACTTGATAAACGCTCAATTAAGAAATTGATTGAATCTACTTCGTCCATTGAATTTACCACTTGACGCAGTGCCCAAATATTTTTCAGATCAGATGCTGGTGTAATTAAATTATCTTTACGAGTACCTGATGCGGTGAAGTTAATCGCAGGGAAAATACGACGCTCTGAAATACGGCGTGATAAATGAAGTTCCATATTCCCCGTACCTTTAAATTCTTCAAAGATCACATCGTCCATTTTTGAACCTGTGTCAATTAAAGCGGTTGCGATAATGGTTAAACTTCCACCTTCTTCAATGTTACGAGCAGCACCAAAAAAGCGTTTTGGGCGATGCAAAGCATTCGCATCAACACCACCTGATAAAATACGCCCTGAAACAGGGGTTGTGGTATTATAAGCACGAGCAAGACGAGTGATTGAATCTAATAAAATCACTACATCTTTTTTATGTTCAACAAGGCGTTTTGCTTTTTCAATTACCATTTCAGCAACCTGTACGTGACGAAATGCAGGCTCATCAAAAGTTGAAGCGATAACTTCACCTTTTACCGTTCTTGACATCTCGGTAACCTCCTCTGGACGCTCATCGATCAATAACACGATAAGTTCAACCTCTGGGTGATTTGCCGTAATACTTTGAGCGATATTTTGTAATAGCACCGTTTTACCTGCTTTTGGAGGAGCTACGATCAAACCACGCTGACCTTTACCAATAGGAGATGCTAAATCAATAATTCTTGCAGTTAAATCTTCGGTTGAGCCGTTACCACGCTCCATAGTTAAGCGTTCGTTAGGGTGTAGTGGTGTTAAGTTATCAAAAAGAATTTTAGTTTTAGCAATTTCGGGTGAATCTTCGTTGATAGTACTAACTTTGAACAGTGCAAAATAGCGTTCTTCATTTTTTGGTGGGCGAATTTTACCCATAATGCTATCGCCTGTTTGCAAACCAAAACGGCGAATTTGTGCAGGTGAAACATAAATATCATCTGATCCTGATAAATACGAAGCATCAGATGAACGTAAGAAACCAAAACCGTCTGGTAAAATTTCTAACACGCCACTGCCGTAAATATCATTTCCGTCTTGTGAGTGTTTTTTTAGAATGTTAAAAATAATATCTTGCTTACGCAGACGTCCTAAATTTTCAAGCCCTTGAGCTTCTGCAATTTCTAATAATTTTGAAACTGATTTTGATTTGAGATCTTTTAAATACATAGATTGTTCTTTGAATAATAAATTATGAATTAGTGTTTAATAAAAATGGATAAGACCATTTGGTCTTAAAAAGAATGGCTGTTATTATGCGTATTTTTAAAACTAAAATCAAGTGTTTTTTCTAAATTATGAAAGAATTGAGCGTTAATCAAACAAATAATAAAAAATAAGCGGTAATAAATATATAAAATATTACCGCTTGTCCTATATTTTAATTGTTATGAATGATAAATTTCTTTTCTTCTATTGTTAAAATGCCAAATTACGTAAGGTACAGCAATTGCAAAGTTAATTACCCCCCAGTAGAATACGACATTTTCGTTGTAAAAACGAGTTGAATCCATAATTGGCGTAAAAATATCATAGGTTGCACGAATAAGCATATGGGCTGCAAGGGTATAAACTCGAGCAGTAATATAAAGCTCTGGTCGTTTTTTTAGAACAGGGTAAAGTTCAGCAGCTAATAAAATACAAAGAGAGCTTGCTGCAAAGCCTGGATTTTCTGCATACACAAAAGCAATGTTCCAAGTGGTATAAAGGAAGTTCCACATTGGGTGAGTATAAGCAATCAGATCGCCATATTTATCATTTGAAAATTTCCAACCATTTGCTTTTTTTCCAAAGTATTTATAAAGAGGCATTGTGATAATTAAAATAGCACCAACGCTTGCATTTAGATAGTTTTGTAATACAAAATCTTTGATGGTTGCTTCTAAAATATTTAATCCTAAAATGGCATATAATGTCCAATACACCCAATCTTTACGGTAGATAGACCAAAATCCTTTTAATTTTTTAAGGTTTGCAATTCGGGAAGGACCTACGAGCAAAGCGGTTGGAACAAGCACCGAAATTACTTTCGCCCATCTAAACCAACCTTCTAATTGATATGACCATACAGGGAAAGTAAACAGAGATAAGATCCAAAATATTAAAGCAAACTTTGGATGTTTTCTCATAAAACCAATAAGAAACATTAAAAAGATAGTATAAATAGACATTGAGACAAGATATTGCCAAATAGGAATTTCAATAGAATTCATAGATGCTATCCTTATTAAGAGAAAGAAGATGATAGCTATATTATACTACAAATGTTTAAATGAAGTATAGGAGTTTAAGAAATAGATTCAATATAAAAAGCCCTCCAAAGAGAGCTATATGATGTATAATATTACTCGTTATCTTCGGAAAGAAAATTACTTTGCTCAATAAAAAATCTTATTTTAAATAACCAATAGATCCAAGCTAATAAAGCCAATAAATAGATAAGGTAAGACACATAAGGTGTTGATATTTTGTCATTTTCTTTTAATGGTGTTATTTTTATAATGTTTTTAAACATACTAAACATATCTATACGCCAGCCATAATATTTAATTTCAGCAACTTGTTTGCTATTTGCCAATGATTGTGCTTTAGCCTGAAGATCTGCTGAATTAAATTTAAAGTAAAAGGGAAAGCCCCAACCAGTATCTTCATTTTTAAATACATTTACTTTATCAGGGGAGTTGGCATTTTGTGTATAAAGATAGTAAATATCATTTTTGCCTTCTGTTTTATTATCTTTTTTTAGATAGCGTTTGGCTTCACCACCGGTAAAAACTACTTTTTCATAACTAGGCATAATGTAGTTAGTAGCTAATACAATAGATAAACAACAAAGGGTTGCTATAATATACATACTTTTTCTAATCATATATTTGAATATAGATGTTATTTTTTCAAAATTCATAAAAACTCCAAGGTTAGGTGTTAGCTATTTTAATACAAAAGGCGAACAAATTCATCTAATCTAAAAGAGTGAGTATTTAATAAAAAAAGATCTTTACAAAAAAAAATACAAATAGTATAATGTACATTCATTTTTATTTTTATAGAAAAAATGAACTCTGGTTGGAGCTTAACCTATAATTTAAGCCCCGTCCAAGACCCTAGGGGAATGAAATATTCTTAATAACCTAGGCAGATGGTGTCAGATGATAGAATTTTCTGTTTCTGATTACCAATGGTCGATACTTTGTAAAAAAGTATTTAAGTATAACCGCTAGGAATGATCCTAGTAATCAGGAGCTAAACCAATGGCATTAAATCTACAAGACAAAAAAGCAATTGTTGCAGAGGTTAATGAAGCTGCCAAAGGTGCACTTTCAGCAGTAATCGCGGATTCTCGTGGTGTTTCTGTTGATAAAATGACTGAGTTACGTAAACAAGCTCGTGAAGCTGGTGTTACAATGCGTGTGGTTCGTAATACTTTATTACGCCGTGCAGTTGAAGGCACAGATTACGAATGTTTAAAAGACTCTTTCGTAGGTCCTACTCTTATCGCTTTCTCAAACGAACACCCAGGTGCGGCAGCTCGTTTGTTTAAAGATTTTGCAAAAGCAAATGATAAGTTTGAGGTAAAAGGTGCAGCCTTTGAAGGTTCTATCCAAGATGTTAATTTCTTGGCAACCTTACCAACATTCGAAGAAGGAATTGCTCAATTAATGAGCGTGATGAAAGAAGCAGCAGCAGGAAAACTTGTACGTACTCTTGCAGCACTTCGCGATCAAATGGAAGCTGCAGCATAAGTTGTGGTTTTGGAACAAATTTTATTTTAAGGAACAATTGTTATGTCATTAACTAATGAACAAATTATTGAAGCTATCGCTTCTAAATCAGTAACTGAAATCGTTGAATTAATCAGTGCAATGGAAGAAAAATTCGGTGTATCTGCAGCTGCAGCAGCAGTAGTAGCAGGTCCTGCAGAAGCAGTTGAAGAAAAAACTGAATTTGACGTTGTATTAAAATCTGCAGGTGCTAACAAAGTAGCAGCAATCAAAGCAGTACGTGGTGCAACAGGTCTTGGTCTTAAAGAAGCTAAAGACGTTGTTGAATCAGCTCCAGCTACTCTTAAAGAAGGTGTTTCTAAAGAAGAAGCTGAAGCTCTTAAAAAACAACTTGAAGAAGCTGGTGCAGAAGTTGAAGTTAAATAATTTCAATTTTTCAGTTTTTCAAAAAGCTCACTTCGGTGGGCTTTTTTTCTACCTTAATTATAAAAAGTCATAAAAAACAAAAAATATTCTTTGCTCATCAAAATTTTTATGCGATGATATAGCCTATGAAACAAAAAAAGGAAATAAAATGGAAAGCACAAAACAAATAGATTTAGATTCAATGATTGGTAATACACCACTTTTAGCTATTGATTTTTTATATCAAGGAAAACCACGAACTATTTATGCAAAATATGAAGCATTTAATTTAACGGGAAGTATTAAAGATCGTATGGCTTTGCACATCATAAAAAAATCTTATGAAGATGGAAGTTTAAAAAAAGGTGATGTTATCGCAGAGGCAACAAGTGGTAACACTGGTATTGCCTTTTCAGCTATTGGTGCATCTTTGGGGCATAAAGTTAAAATTTTTATGCCTGATTGGATGAGCGAAGAGCGAAAAAAACTTATTGGCAGTTTTGGGGCTGAAATTCATTTGGTTTCAAAAGAAGAAGGGGGATTTTTGGGAAGTATTGCTCTTGCTGAAAAAATGGCGAAAGAGCAAGAAAATGTATTTTTACCACGACAATTTGAAAATGATTATAATGCAACGGCTCATTACAGCTCAACAGCTCCTGAAATTGAAAAACAATTAAGATCTTTGGGATTATCAGTTGATGGATTTGTCGCAGGCGTTGGCACAGGTGGTACGGTTATGGGAATTGGTCGTTATTTAAAAGAGCAAAATCCAAATGTGAAAGTCTATCCATTAGAGCCGTCAAACTCACCGACTTTAACCACAGGTTACAAAGTTGGAGCCCATCGTATTCAAGGTATTTCAGATGAGTTTATTCCTGATTTGGTAAAACTTGACAAGTTAGATCGCATTATTCAAGTTGATGATGGCGATGCTATTATAATGGCTCAAAAATTATCGCAAATCTTAGGTCTTGGCGTTGGCATTTCATCAGGAGCAAACTTTATAGGGGCTTTAATTGCACAATGTGAACTTGGCGAAACCGCAACGGTTGTAACTATTTTTGCAGATGATAACAAAAAATATTTAAGCACTGATTTATGTCGAAAAGAGCCTGTGAAAGATGGTTTTTATTCAACAGATATTGAGTTAAAAGGTTTTAAAACTATCAGATAATATAATAAAATCAGTTGAACTTATTATATTTATGAATTATTACATTAGCAACATTGGTTGTTTTTGTGTGCTAAATGTTTTTTTTTTGAGCTTTTGCGTTGTTTTGGTTTTTATGTTAGAATAGTGACACTCGCAATTAGAGTATATTAAAAAGAGGAACATATTATGAAAAAAATCGTATTAATTTCATTAGCAGCTGGTGTTGTATTAACTGGTTGTGCACCTAAAAGTACAGAAGTGAAAGAACCTGTTGTTCATCATCCTGTTCAAAGAGTTGTACTAACACAGCAAGAAGTTAAACAACAACCAATGCAACAAAGTTTAGATACTAATCTGTATCCACCAAATGCAAAACCAGGTGAGTGTTATGCTCGAGTTTTAACTCCTGCTAAATATGCAATTACTAAAGAGAAAGTATTAGCAAAAGCGGCTAGTGAAAAAATTGAGATTATTCCTGCAACGTATAAAACAGTAACAGAAAAAGTTTTAGTAAGAGAAGAAAGTGTTAAATTACAAGTTATTCCTGCAACTTACAAAACAGTAACAGAAAAAGTTTTAACTTCTCCTGATAAAGAAATTCTAGTTAAAGTTCCTGCAAAATACAAAACAGTAACAGAGAAAATTTTAGTTAAACCTGCTTACACAACTTGGAAGCGTGGTGTAAATCCTGTTACAGGTTTTGGTACTCCATATGCAAAAGTTACTAAAGATGGAAGAGTGGTTTCTAAACACGATCAAACTACAGGTGAGATTATGTGTTTAGTAAATGTTCCTGCAGAATACAAAACAGTAACAAGAAAAGTAGTTGCAACTCCAGAAAGAGTTGAGAAAAAAATTATTGCTGGTAAATATAGTACTATTACAAAACGTGTAATTGCAACTCCTGCAACAACAAAACAAATCACAATTCCTGCACAATATAAAACAGTTAACGTGAAAAAAATGGTAACACCTGCTAGAACGGTAAGAACAGAAATTCCAGCAGTGTACAAAACTATTGAAAAACGTGTTATTTCTACAAAACCAACTCTTGAATGGCGTGAAATTCTTTGTGAAACTAACACAAATCCTAACTTAATTCGTCGTTTACAAGCGAAATTAAATAGAGAAGGTTATTCAGCAGGTGCTGTTGATGGTGTTTTAGGTCGTGATACTCTTAATGCGATTGTTAAATATCAAAAAGATCACAATCTTGCAACAGGTCAATTAACTTTAGCAACGCTAAAAAGTTTAGGTCTATAATAGACTAATACCTTTAAACAAAAACTGACTTTATAGTCAGTTTTTTTGTTTTTTAGGTTTTTAATTACAAAAACAAGCGGTCAAAATTTTTGTAAATTTTGCAATATATTAAAGGGCGAGCCATTCGCCCTATTTTTTATGAAATTTAATCGTTTTTTGCCAAAGCAATTAACTCTAATACGGTTTGGCACGAAAGGTAAAACGAGTGCATAGGTAAAAATTCACAATTTGAATGAAAATTATGTGCCCCTGTAAAAAAGTTTGGGGTGAGTATGCCTTGTGATGATAAATATGAGCCGTCTGTGCCGCCTCGCATTGCCATTACTTTTGGTGTTATTGCAAGGTTACCAAAGGCAGTAAAAAGATTATCAATCGCTTTTTTATTACTATCTGTTACAGCGTCATTGATGTTGCTGTAAGTATCAGAAATATTAAGGCTAATTTTTGCACGAGGATAACGCATAGAAATGGTTTTCACAACTTGCTCTAAATATGATTTATGGTGAGCAAAGCGTTCTTTATGGTGATCCCTAATGCTTAAATGCAACAGGGCATTACTTTGGCTACTGTGCATTTCACTTGCCCAAATATAGCCTTCGGTATGTTCGGTATTTTCAGGTGTTTGCAGGCGATCGAGCATATTGATTATATCAACAGCGATAAGCGTAGGGTTCACCAAAACTCCTTTGGCACTCATAGGGTGAGCAGCAACGCCTTGAATGTCAATCTCGGCACTTGCAGCATTAAAGGTTTGATACACTAATTCACCAAGCTCGCAACAATCAATGGTATAAGCATAATCAACAGGAAAAGTGCTTAAATCTAACAATTTTGCTCCTTTTAGCCCGATTTCTTCATCAGGCACAAAGCAAATGTAAATATCGCCGTGTTTTTGACCGCTTGCGATGAGCTTTTGAATGGCTACCATAATGCTTGCAATAGCAGCTTTATCATCAGCACCAAGTACGCTTGTGCCATCAGTTACGATAATATCATCACCTTGATATTGCAAAATTTCAGGGTGTTCATTGGTGGTAAGAAAAATATTTTGCTCTTTATTTAAACAAATATCTTTGCCGTCGTATTGTTTGATAAGTTGTGGTTTAATGTTTGGGCTAAGGTTAATATCAATGGTGTCTAAGTGAGCGATAAAACCGATAGTATCGTATTTTTCATCAGTATTTTTTTGCAATAAAGCGGTTACAATTGCGTGATTATTTACACAAACTTTTTGTAAACCTAATTGCTCTAATTCTTTTTTTAACAATAAGGCAAGGGTGCGTTGCCCCTCGCTACTTGGAACGCAAGTTGTATTACTATCGCTTTGGCTTGCAATGGCGACATAGCGACAAAAATGATCGTAAAGTTGTTCTTTAGTTGCTTTCATTATAAATCCTTAATAGTAATCATACGCAAAATATAAAACTATTATCGATCAAAATCAACTATTACAATAATTTTTTGAGTAAAAATTACTGAAGTAAAGTTTATAACAATATTATAGTTTTTTAGAAATAAAATAAAAAATTATTAGAGATTATTTACCAAAAATATTATATTGAAATATTTACAAAAAATATTAATTTATGATATAATATCTATTCAATTTTATTTTGTTTAAAAAGTAAAATAATATTGCATTGTTTTGTTGCAATAAAAGGTTTAATATTAACCGCTTTCATTGTGGTTGATGATAAAATGTAAAATATTAAGTCTTTTTTTAAGACTTGATTCACAGCGACACTAAAAGTAGGGATTTTTGACTTTTCTTCCGTCGCTAAACGTGAAAACGGTGTATCAATAATAAAGCCCACTACAAAAAGATAAAATGTAGTGATTTGTTCAATAAACAAGCGAGAAAACTTTAAATGTTAGCTTATTCTCATTCAGAAAAAAAACGTATTCGTAAAAGTTTTGGTAAAAGCGAGCAAATCGTTGATGTACCATACTTATTAAAAATGCAACGTGATTCTTATGCACGTTTCTTAGATTTTGATAGCACTGGTGAAGTTGGTCTTGAATCTGCATTCAAGTCAATCTTTCCTATCAAAAGTAACAATGGAAAAACTGAACTTCAATATATTTCATTTACTTTAGGTGAGAGTATCTTTGATGTTCGTGAGTGCCAAATTCGTGGTACAACTTATTCAGCTCCTCTTCGTGTAAAACTTCGTTTGGTAACCTTTGATGGTGAAGGCACAAGCCGTATTGTAAAAGATATTAAAGAAAATGAAGTGTATATGGGGGAAATTCCTCTTATGACTGATAACGGAACTTTCGTTATCAATGGTACAGAGCGTGTGGTTGTTTCACAGCTTCACAGATCACCAGGTGTATTCTTTGATGATGACAAAGGAAAAACTCACGCAGGTGGTAAAAAATTATATAACGCACGTATTATTCCTTATCGTGGTTCGTGGCTTGATTTTGAATTCGATCAATATGATGTGCTATTTACTCGTATTGACCGTCGTCGTAAAATGCCAGCAACTATCGTGCTTAAAGCATTTGGCTTTACCGATGAAGAAATTTTACATAATTTCTTTGAAATTGATACTGTAAAATTAAATAAAAAAGGTGTATCAATTACGCTTCGCCTAGATGACTGGCGTGGTAAAGTTATGGCACAAGATCTGGTTATTGATAATAAAACTGTTTGTAAAGCAGGTCTTAAAGCTACAATGAAGCATCTTAAAGAATTTAAAGATAGTGAGAAAGAACATTTTGTTACTATTGCACCTGATGCGTTATTTGGTAAGCGTTTAGCAAAAAATTATGTTGATTTAGATACAGGAGAAGTGCTAGGTCGTGCTAATGAAGTGCTAACCCAAGAAATATTAGCAAAATTATACCAATCAGGTTATAAATCAATTGAAGTACTTTACTTCAATGATAGCAACGTTGGTGATTATATTGCAAAAACACTTGAAATTGATTCAAGTATCGATCGCACAGCGGCGTTAATTGAAATTTATAAAATGATGCGTCCAGGTGAGCCTGCTCACCCAGAAACTGCTGAAAAATTATTCTTTGATTTATTTAGCAATGAAGATCGTTATGATTTATCAAGTGTTGGACGTATGAAGTTCAATCGTAGTCTTGATATTGATAGTAACGAAGGTAGTGGTATTTTAAGCCCAGAAGATATTATTAAAGTTTTAAAACACCTTGTTGATATTCGTAATGGTAATGCACAAACAGATGATATTGACCACTTAGGTAACCGTCGTATTCGTAGCGTTGGTGAAATGGCAGAAAACCAATTCCGTATTGGTTTAGTTCGTGTTGAACGTGCTGTTCGTGAGCGTTTATCAATGGGGGATTTAGATGGCGTAACTCCACAAGATCTTATCAATGCAAAACCTATTTCAGCAGCAATTCGTGAGTTCTTTGGTTCATCACAGCTTTCGCAATTTATGGATCAAAACAACCCGCTTTCAGAAGTTACGCACAAACGTCGTATTTCTGCATTAGGTCCAGGTGGTTTAACGCGTGAGCGTGCAGGCTTTGAGGTTCGAGATGTTCACAATACTCACTATGGTCGTTTATGTCCGATTGAAACCCCTGAGGGTCCAAACATCGGTTTGATCAACTCGCTTTCAGTTTATTCAAGAACGAATAACTATGGTTTCCTAGAAACTCCATATCGTAAAGTTGTTAATGGTGTTGTTAGCGAAGAAATCGTATATTTAAGTGCATTAGATGAAGATAAATATAACATTGCACAGGCGAATGCTCGTTTAGATGAAAATATGCGTTTTATTGATGAGTTTGTAATGGGACGTAAAGCAGGAGCATCAGCAAGTTTAACTGTTGATGAGATTGACTTTATGGACATTTCACCTCAACAGATGGTATCTGTGGCTGCAGCGTTAATTCCATTCCTAGAACACGATGATGCGAACCGTGCCTTGATGGGTGCGAATATGCAACGACAAGCAGTACCAACTTTAAAAGCTGACAAGCCATTAGTAGGTACAGGTATGGAAAAATTCGTAGCGCTAGATTCTGGTGTTGCGGTTGTTGCAAAACGAGGCGGTATTATTCAATCTGTTGATGCGTCACGTATTGTTGTTAAAGTAAACGAAGAAGAAACTGTAGCAGGTGAAGCAGGTATTGATATCTATAATTTAATTAAATATACTCGTTCAAACCAAAATACCTGTATCAACCAAACTCCTTGTGTAGATCTTGGTGATCAGATCAAGCGTGGTGAAATTCTAGCAGACGGTCCATCTACTGATTTAGGTGAATTAGCACTTGGTCAAAATATCCGTGTAGCATTTATGCCTTGGAATGGTTATAACTTTGAAGACTCAATGTTAGTTTCAGAGCGTGTAGTACAAGAAGATCGTTTCACTACTATTCATATTCAAGAATTATCTTGTGTGGCTCGTGATACTAAACTTGGAAGTGAAGAAATTACAGCAGATATTCCAAATGTAGGCGAGTCAGCTCTTTCTAAATTAGATGAAAGTGGTATCGTATATATAGGTGCAGAAGTAAAAGGTGGCGATCTATTAGTTGGTAAAGTAACACCAAAAGGTGAAAGCCAATTAAGCCCAGAAGAAAAACTTCTTCGTGCAATTTTCGGTGAAAAAGCATCAGATGTAAAAGATACTTCATTACGTGTTCCTAATAGTATTTCAGGAACGGTAATTGACGTTCAAGTATTTACTCGTGACGGTGTTCAAAAAGATGCTCGTGCATTAGAAATTGAAGAAATGCAGCTTGCTGAAGCGAAAAAAGATTTAACTGAAAAACAACAAATTTTAGAAGCAGGATTATTCTCTCGTGCTTATCAGCTATTAGTTAAAAATGGCGTAAGTGAAGATAAATTAAATAATCTTGATAAAGTTAAATGGCTTGAATTAAGTTTAGATGATGAAGATGCGCAAAATGCACTAGAAACATTATCTATTCAATATGAAGAGTTACGTAAAAACTTTATTGCTGAACTTGAAAGTAAGCGTAAACGCATTACCCAAGGTGATGATTTAGCTCCAGGTGTATTAAAAGTTGTTAAAGTATATCTTGCGGTTAAACGTCAAATCCAACCTGGTGATAAAATGGCGGGACGTCACGGTAACAAAGGGGTTATCTCAAAAATTAACCCAGTTGAAGATATGCCTTATGATGAAAATGGTGAGCCAGTTGAGATCGTACTAAACCCATTAGGGGTACCATCTCGTATGAATATCGGTCAGATTTTGGAAACGCATTTAGGTCTTGCAGCTAAAGGTATTGGTAATAAGATCAATGAAATGATCAAACAACAACAATCTGTTGCTAAACTACGTGAATATATCCAACAAGCATATGATCTTGGTTTTGACAATGTACAAAAAGTTGATTTAAGTACTTTCAGTGATGAAGAAGTATTAACACTTGCGCAAAATCTTAAAAAAGGTTTACCGCTTGCAACTCCTGTATTTGATGGTGCAATCGAGTCTGAAATTAAAGCAATGCTTAAACTTGCTGATCTTCCAGAAAGTGGACAAATTACCTTATACGATGGTCGCACAGGGGATAAATTTGAGCGTCCTGTAACTGTTGGTTATATGTATATGCTGAAATTGAACCACTTGGTTGATGATAAAATGCACGCACGTTCAACAGGATCATACAGTCTTGTAACACAGCAACCACTTGGTGGTAAAGCACAGTTTGGTGGTCAGCGTTTCGGTGAGATGGAGGTGTGGGCTCTTCAAGCATACGGTGCTGCTTATACTCTACAAGAAATGCTTACGGTGAAATCTGATGATGTTAATGGACGTACGAAGATGTACAAAAACATCGTGGTTGATGGTAACCATTATATGGATCCAAATGTACCAGAATCATTTAACGTTATTACGAAAGAGATTCGTGCATTAGGTATTGATATGGAATTAGAAGAGGCAAAATCGAAGTAGTGCGAAAGGGGAGAAATCTCTCCCTTTTGTAAGTTCTTTGGTTAAATTGAGAAAATTTAAAGATAAGAGGAATAACCTATGAATCCTAATGATTTGCTAGGAATTTTAACAGAAAAACATCAACGCACAAAAGATGATTTTGACCACATTAAAATTGGTTTAGCATCACCTGAATCAATTCGTTCTTGGTCTTACGGTGAGGTAAAAAAACCTGAAACTATTAACTATCGTACCTTCAAACCAGAGCGTGATGGTTTATTTTGTGCAAGAATTTTTGGACCTGTAAAAGATTATGAATGTCTTTGTGGAAAATATAAAAGATTAAAACATCGTGGCGTAATTTGTGAAAAATGTGGCGTTGAAGTAACACAAACGAAAGTGCGTCGTGAAAGAATGGGACACATTGAATTAGCCTGTCCTGTGGCTCATATTTGGTTCTTAAAATCATTGCCATCTCGCATTGGTTTAGCACTTGATATGACACTAAAAGATATTGAGAGCGTTCTTTACTTTGATGCGTATGTTGTAACAGAGCCAGGTTTAACACCCCTTGAGAAAGGTCAATTATTATTAGAAAGTGAATATAATGAGCTTGAAGATGAGTACGGTGATGAATTTGAAGCGAAAATGGGTGCAGAAGGTATCCAAGCGTTATTGCGTTCAATGGATTTAGAATATGAATGTAGTGAAATTCGTGAAGAGCTTGAAACATCTCGTAGTGAAACTCGTCGTAAAAAAATTACTAAACGCTTAAAAGTTTTAGAAGCATTTATTGAATCTAAAAACAAACCAGAATGGATGATTTTAACAGCTCTGCCTGTTCTTCCGCCAGATTTGCGTCCATTAGTACCGCTTGATGGTGGTCGTTTCGCAACTTCTGATTTGAATGATTTATATCGTCGAGTAATTAACCGTAACAACCGTTTAAAACGCTTACTTGAACTATTCTCACCTGAAATTTTGGTGAAAAATGAAAAACGAATGCTACAAGAAGCGGTTGATGCACTGTTAGATAACGGTCGTCGTGGTCGTGCAATTACCGGTTCTAACCGTCGTCCACTTAAATCACTTGCGGATATGATCAAAGGTAAACAAGGTCGTTTCCGTCAAAACTTACTTGGTAAGCGTGTAGATTATTCAGGTCGTTCTGTAATCACCGTAGGTCCATACTTGCGTTTGCACCAATGTGGTCTACCGAAAAAAATGGCGTTAGAGCTATTCCGTCCATTCGTTTATGAACAATTAAACAAACAAGGTTATGCAAATACTATTAAAACTGCGAAGAAAATGGTTGAGCGTGAAGAAGGTATTGTTTGGGATTTATTAGCACAGGTTATTAAATCACACCCTATTCTTTTAAACCGTGCACCAACACTTCACAGACTTGGTATTCAAGCGTTTGAGCCGATCTTAATTGAAGGTAAAGCAATTCAGTTACACCCACTTGTGTGTGCGGCGTTCAATGCGGACTTCGATGGAGACCAAATGGCGGTTCACTTACCATTAACTCTTGAGGCACAGCTTGAAGCACGAGCATTAATGATGAGTACCAACAATGTACTTTCACCTGCAAATGGTGAACCTATTATCGTTCCTTCTCAAGACGTGGTATTAGGTCTTTACTATATGACTCGTGAAAAAGTGAATGCAAAAGGTGAAGGTATGTACTTACTTGATCCTCGTGAAGCAGAAACGGCGTATGTTACGGGAAAAGCAGAACTACACGCGAAGGTTAAAATTCGTATTACAGAATATATGCCAAATGGAAAAGGAGAGTTTGATGCTCAAACAAACCTTGTTGATACTACGGTTGGTCGTGCTATTTTATGGCAAATTGCTCCAAAAGGTATGCCATTTGATATTTTCAACACGGTATTAAACAAGAAAGCAATTTCTCGTTTAATTAACGAAAGCTATCGCCGTTTAGGTTTAGATGAATCAGTAACTTTCGCTGATGAGTTAATGTACACAGGTTTTGCATATGCGGCTAAATCTGGATCATCTGTTTGTGTGGATGATATTTTAGTTCCTGCTGAAAAAGAAGAAATTTTAGAAAAAGCACAGGCTAAAGTAAATGAAATCTATCAAAATGTTGAATCAGGTATCGTAACACGAGGTGAAGCATACAACTTGGTAGTTGATATTTGGTCAGCGGCTGCGGAAAATATCGCAAAAGTGATGATGGAAAATATTTCAACTCAAGAAGCGGTTACCAAAGAAGGTGAAAATACAACAGAGCCAAGTTTCAACAGTATCTTTATGATGGCAGATTCAGGAGCTCGTGGTAGTGCAGCACAGATTCGTCAGTTAGCGGGTATGCGTGGTATGATGGCAGCACCAGATGGTTCGATCATCGAAACACCAATCAAAGCGAACTTCCGTGAAGGTCTAAATGTATTACAGTACTTTATCTCAACCCACGGTGCACGTAAAGGTCTTGCGGATACAGCGTTAAAAACAGCTAACTCTGGATATTTGACTCGTCGTTTAGTTGATGTAGCACAAGATTTAGTTATTATTGCTGATGACTGTGGAACAAATGATGGTTTAATTTTAGAAACAGTATTTAAAGATGATAATGTACTTGAAGATGTAAGTGATCGTGTATTAGGTCGTGTAATTGCTGAAGATATTCTTCGTCCTGGTAGTGAAGAAATCTTGATTGAGAATGGTACATTACTTGATGAAAAACTTTGTGCATTGATTAAATCAGAACAAATCGACAGTGTTAAAGTTCGCTCTGTTGTAACTTGTGAAACTGATTACGGCGTATGTGCAAAATGTTACGGTCGTGATTTAGCACGAGGACACTTAATTAACCGTGGTGAAGCAATTGGGGTTATGGCAGCACAATCAATCGGTGAGCCAGGAACACAGCTTACGATGCGTACCTTCCACGTAGGGGGAGCTGCATCAACGAGTGAAAAAATCTCAAATATCAAAGTTAAACAAAAAGGTATTATCCGTTTAGTAAATGCTAAATTTGTTACAACGCCTAGTAATGATGTTGTGATCACCTCTCGTTCAAGTGAAATGCACATTGTTGATGATTTAGGTCGTATGAAAGCACGATATAAAGTTCCTTATGGTGCGAAACTTTCAAAAGCAGATGGCAGTGAAGTTGAGCAAGGTGAAGTAGTTGCACAATGGCAAGCTGGAGTAAGACCTTTAATTTCAGAGGTTGGCGGTTTTGTTAAATTTGAAGATATGATTGTTGATGTGACTGTTAAAGCACAAACAGATGATATCGGATTTACTCGTTATAGTGTAATTCCAGAACACGATCGTAACTTAGCAGGTAAAGGTAAAATTCCAGCAATTAGCATTGTTGATGCAAATGGAAATCCTGTAAACTTACCAGACACTGATGTTGCTGCTCGTTATCCACTACCAGCAGATTCAAGCTGTACCTTAACTGATGGTGGCGTAATTAGTGTGGGTGATAACATTGCAACAGTAGCTGAAGATGCGACAACATCACAAGATATTACTGGTGGTCTTCCACGAGTAGCTGACTTATTTGAAGCACGTAAAGCGAAAGATCCTGCAATTATGGCTGAAATTGATGGTCAAGTATCATTTGGTAAAGAAACGAAAGGTAAAAACCGTGTATTCATTACTGGTGAAAATGGTGAAGTTCACGAAGAGATGATTCCAAAATGGCGTAAAATCAACGTTTATGAAGGTGAGATGGTAACTAAAGGTGATATTTTAGTTGATGGACCAGAGCTTCCACACGATATTTTACGTTTACGTGGCGTTCACGCTTTAACCGATTACATTGTATATGAAGTACAAGATGTTTACCGCTTACAAGGGGTAAAAATTAATGATAAGCACATTGAGGCAATCATTCGTCAAATGCTTCGTAAAGCGACTATCGTAGCATCAGAAGATCCACGTTTCTTACCTGGTGAGCAAGTTGAATTTGAAAAAGTTCGTCAAGCAAACAAAGAGCGTAAAGAAAAAGGATTATCTGAAATTACTTATATGCGTGATCTATTAGGTTTAACCAAAGCATCACTTGCGACAGAAAGCTTTATTTCAGCAGCGTCGTTCCAAGAAACAACGCGTGTTTTAACAGAAGCTTCTGTTGCTGGTAAACGTGATGATTTACGAGGCTTAAAAGAAAACGTAGTTGTTGGTCGTTTAATTCCAGCAGGTACTGGTTATGCGTATCATCATCGTAAGCTTAACAAACTTCACCAAGAAGAAATTCAAGAAGAAGAGTTTGATTTACTTAATATGAATACAGCCTCTCTTGTTGAAGAAATTCAAGAAGAAACCCAAGAAAGCAGTAGCTCTGATGATGCTGCGAAAAGTTTAGCTGCGTTATTAAACTCTGATTTTTAATAAATAGCTAAAATATAATTTTAAAGCGTCCTTGAGGACGCTTTTTTTATTGATGGTATTAAACAAAACTAGATTTTTTAGGTCTAAAAAGGTATTATTAAAAGTATTGAAAAGGATAAGGTATTATGTATGGACGCTATTGTTAGATTACTAGCGATTATTTTTATTGCAATATTTGCATTTGGATTTTTTAAATTTTTATTCCTTCCATTAGTGATAGTTGGACTTGTTATTTTTATTTTTCATAAGATAAAAAAAGCAATGCCTGTTACTTCATCGCTTTTTAGTGGACGTTTAACAGCTCAATCACTTTTTACGCAAACAACTTTTGCAGTAATGGGGCATATTTCAAAAGTAAAAGGAAAAGTAACGGAAGATGACATAAGTATTGCTCAAAGTTTGATGGATCAACTTAATCTTGATGAAAAAAATAGAGAACTTGCTAAACAGGCTTTTAATTTTGGTAAATCACCAATTTTTCCTTTAAAAACAGCATTAGAAGAATTAAAAGCAGCTCAGTCGAGTGCTCCACATTTGTTACGTTTTTTCTTACAAGTGCAAATTCAAATGGCTCTTGCAGATGGAACATTAGATCCTAAGGAAGAAAAAGTTTTAAAAACAATAGCAAATACTCTTGGTATTCCACCATTGATGTATTCTATGATTTTTAGCCGGGTTTCTGCATCAATGAACTTTAATGATTTTGAGGGAGCGTGGCAAGATAGCTATTATCAAGAGCAAAGTGGTTATCATAATTATACCAATAACAGACAATCAAGTGCATCACAGTTAAGCAATGCTTATAAAGTGCTTGGGGTTAGTGAAACTGATGATAAACTTACTGTAAAACGTGCTTATCGTAAACTTATGAATGAACATCACCCTGATAAATTAGCAGCAAAAGGCTTACCACCTGAAATGATGAAGATTGCAAAAGAAAAAGCACAGCAAATTCAAGTTGCCTATGATGTAATTTGTGAGCATAAAGGTTGGAAATAAGGTATAATATAATTAATAGTCTCTTTCAATGCAGAAGGAACTTTGGATATTAAAAACATTTTATAAAATTAGGATTTCTAAATAATGAAAACATTAAACAACAAACAAACAAAATATTTAAAATCATTTGCTCATTACTTAAACCCAGTGGTAATGATTGGTGCGAATGGTTTAACCGAAGGGGTAATTGCAGAAATTGAGCAATGCCTTAATCATCACGAGCTTATCAAAGTTAAAATTGCAGGTGCTGATCGTGAAACAAAATCACTTATTGCAGATGCTATCGTGCGAGAAACAGGTGCTTATAATGTGCAAATGATTGGACATATGTTGGTTCTTTTTAAACAGAAAAAAGAACAAAGCGAATTTAGATTACCTAAATAATCTTATTTTCATATTTGCAAAAATAAATTAAAAACTGATCGCTAGCAATAGCAGTCAGTTTTTTGTAGTTGATTACATTTAAAATTTAGATAACAAAAAAGGACGCAATAGCGTCCTTAAATCTTTAACAGTGACTATTAAAGTGCTGATTTTGCTTTTTCAACAAGTGCAGCAAATGCAACTTTATCAAATACAGCGATATCTGCTAAAATCTTACGGTCGATTTCAACTGAAGATTTTTTAAGACCATTGATAAATTTGCTATATGATAAACCGTTTTGACGAGCTGCCGCATTGATACGTGCAATCCATAATTGACGGAATTGACGTTTTTTGTTACGACGGTCACGGTATGCATATTGACCTGCTTTAATAACCGCTTGGAACGCTACACGATAAACACGTGAACGTGCTCCATAATATCCTTTTGCTGCCTTAAGAACTTTCTTATGACGAGCTCTTGCAATAACACCTCTTTTTACGCGAGCCATTATATTCTCCTATTCTAACTAAAATTTATAAACTTAAACGGCTGACTTACGCGTATGGTAAGCAAGCTACAACTAATACTTGATCGCTTTTCGCAACCATTGTTTTATGACGTAAATGACGTTTACGTTTAGTACTTTTCTTAGTCAAAATGTGACGAAGGTGTGATTGTTTACGTTTGAAGCCACCTGTTCCAGTTTTTTTGAAACGTTTAGCAGCACCACGTACTGTTTTAATTTTTGGCATTGTTAAAACTCCGCATTGTTGTTATGAGATAAATCTCGTTTACTATATAATGATAATTTGGCGTGTAATTTAATCGACAAAGCGGTTAAAAATCACAACTTTTTTGCACAAATTATTTCTTCTTAGGTGCTAATACCATTATGATTTGGCGTGCTTCAAGCTTACCTGGTTCAGACTCAACCATTGCAATTTCTGCAGTGTCAGCCTTAATACGGTTAAGCATTTCACGACCAATATCTTGGTGTGCCATTTCACGACCACGAAAACGTAGCGTTACTTTAACTTTGTCACCATCTTCTAAAAAGCGAACCAGGTTGCGTAGCTTTACCTGATAGTCGCCTACATCAGTACCAGGTCTGAATTTAACTTCTTTTACCTGAACTACTTTCTGTTTTTTCTTTTGCTCTTTTAATGCCTTGGTTTTTTCATAAAGAAATTTACCATAGTTCATTATTTTACAAACAGGCGGATTCGCATTTGGGCTAATTTCAACAAGATCTAAACCTGCCTCGATTGCCATTGCTAACGCTTCTCTATTAGAAACGATTCCAAGCTGGTTGCCATCTTGATCCGTTAAACGTACCTCACGAATACGAATTTCTTCATTTAATCGATGAGCACGTTTGTTTTGTTCACGTTTTACTGGTTTAATAATTTAATCCTCTTAAAAAATAACAAAAAACTTAGGATAAGATCCTAAGCAAAAGATTTGTTTATTTTTAATAAATAAACAGAGTAATTCTACTCGTTTTTATCAATAAATGCAACCTGTTTTCAACTAAACTTAAATTTTTTTGCTGATAAATTTAGCAGAATAGTTGTTAAAATTTTTCATATTTACCACTTTCATAAAAATAATGTAGTTTCATTTGTGTTATAATAATAGTAAAAATAAACATCTAAAAGACTATGAAAATTATTAGATCTATTATGGTAAGTATTAGTATTTTATTGCTTTGTGCTTGCCAAGAAACAAGAATGAATATGGCTACATCAGTTGATATGACAAAGCCTGTTGTTAGTGGTATTAAATTTTTAGATTATGTGAATGCTAATAAGCAAAATGTTATAAAAATAGGATCTTTTTTAAGTAACACGGAAATAAAAGCTCGTGGAAATAAGAGTATTAGCTTTAAAGAGTTTGAATATAAAGGTGCTAAAGTAGAGATTTTCTCACCAAAGCATAAGAAAAATAGCAAAGTAATTTATTGGATTCACGGCGGTGCGTATTTATATCCGCTGTCAAATATTTTTCGTGATGCTGCGATGTATATGATAAGTTTAGATGATAGCTATGATATTGCTTTTGTTGATTATTCAATTTTGCCTAATGCTCGCTATCCACAAGCGAATCAAGAGAGTGAGTATGTTTTAGAATATTTAGAAAAACATTATAGTAGTATCAATATGCTTGGTGATAGTGCTGGCGGTAATTTAGTGTTATCAACCTTAATAAAAAGAAAAGATGAACGTAAGCCTTTGGTAAAGGCGGTTGCTCTTTACAGCCCATTTTTAGACATTGCTTTTGAGGTTGATAGTAGAAAAAGGCATAAACACAAAGATATTCTTATTGGAAATCCTTATGTTAAAGATTATGTTTTTGAAAAACTTTTAACGGATAATGATTATTATCAAAATGTTAAGGATAAAAAACACCCTTATATTTCACCAAATTATTATGAAAACTTTAAAGATTTTCCGCCTGTTTATATAGAAGTTGGTAAAGATGAAGTACTTTATGATGATAGTTATTTACTGGCTCAAAAGCTCGATAAAGTAACAATGGTTACGGTGAGCGATTTGTTTCACGATTTTCAGTTAATGATAGCAATGAAACCAAGCCGAGAATCTTTACAAAATACGTTGAAATTTTTTAATAAATATAATTAAAAAAATAAAAACTCGTTAAATCTTTAACGAGTTTTTTTGTAGAACAATCGGTAAATTTGATGTAAGATGTGAATAACTGAAAAAAATAGTAAATTTATCCGCAACAGTGTAAACACCCAACCGTTATGTGTAATACTGAAAAACTAAACCCTAAAAAAGGAATTTTAAAATGTGGTTTGAACAATTTGAATTAAAATATAAAAAGAGCAAATTAAATATAAAAATTCCATTAGGCTACTATTCTCAACCTTGTACAAAAGAAGAGTTTAATGCTTATTATGAATGTACAGGAGATTATGAAACAGATTATAAGAAAGTTAGTGTTCCAAATTATTTAAGATTAA
>PDWI01000945.1_pt1 | contig 47091 bp, 33 predicted proteins | sample 1430891 | NCBI WGS metagenome assembly PDWI01 (sample SAMN01162508, study PRJNA174530) | Oral metagenome, whole genome shotgun sequencing project. | biome: Marine environment; feature: Marine mammal; material: Swab sample of the gingival sulcus; isolation source: swab sample of gingival sulcus...
GTGCGGTTAACCAATATGTTGAATGCCTTTCTGGCCGCATCTACTGAAAATTTATTGAAAATAGCGGCATAATTTTCTTGTTTTTTATGACAGCTTTTTGGGAATAAGGTACTAAGAGCCTGTTTGGTAATTATATTCCCTTGGATCTGGACGGCAGCCTCTTTGACAAATCAAAAACCATGCCGCAAATTCAGTCTGTTAGCTGTCAGGAACAGGCACCAGAAAAAACGCCCTGTTTTTTACACCAAGTGTATGTAGAGTCAATTCCCTGTTGGGTTAAAATTTTGGCTGTCCAACCTAATCGGGACAGTCGATCAACATTTAAAAGCTTTCGAGGAGTTCCGTCGGGTTTGTCCGTATCAAAAACAAGATCTCCGTCAAACCCCACGGTCTCTTTAACCATCAGAGCCAGCTCCTTGATAGTGAGGTCTGTACCTGTTCCGACATTGACAAAGCAGGGTGATGGGTAATTGTTGAAATGCTTGTCCACTATCTCGTCTTTAAGGTTCATTACATAAACGCTGGCATCTGCCATATCATCAACATGGAGAAATTCCCTGCGAGGGGAACCGGTTCCCCAGATAACGACTTCTTTGGCTCCTGAGGCTTTAGCCTCATGAAATTTACGGATTAGGGCCGGAAGTACGTGGGAATTCTCAAGGTCAAAATTATCATTTATACCGTATAAATTGGTGGGCATGACGGCCAGAAACCGGGTGCCGTATTGCCGATTGTAGGATTCGCACATTTTGATTCCGGCAATTTTGGCCAACGCATAGGGTTCATTTGTTGGTTCTAAAATGCCGGTCAAAAGATGTTCTTCTTTCATGGGCTGGGGGGCCTGCTTAGGGTAAATGCAGGAAGATCCAAGGAACAAAAGGCGTTTGACCTCGTTTTCATAACCTGAATTGATGATGTTGTTTTGCATGACAAGGTTGTCATATATAAACTGGGCCGGGTAGGTGTTGTTGGCGTGGATACCTCCGACTCTGGCCGCTGCCAGAAAGACATAGGACGGTTTTTCAGCCTTAAGGAAATCACTGACATCCTTTTGGTTTTTCAGATCAATTTGAACCAGTTTAATGGGCAGCGCATCAAGTTCATCAAGGCGTTTTGAGTGATATGACCCTACGAGGTTGGTGAAACCCTTGGCTGCAAGGTTTCGGACAATGGCACTGCCCACCATGCCGGCAGCTCCAGCAATAAATATTTTATCTGATTTATTCATTTGAAAGCCTGCCTTTATTCATTGTGCGCATACACTTGAAAGCCTTCTCTGTGGCAAAGTTCATCCCGTTTGGCTTCCTCAAGATCGGCCAGAGTCATCTCTTTGACAAGTTCCTCAAAACTGATTCTGGGAGTCCACCCAAGATTTTCTTTGGCCTTGGAAGGATCTCCTAAAAGCGTCTCGACTTCCGTAGGGCGAAAATATCTTGGATCTACTGCAACAATGGTTTTTCCGTTTGCCGGATTAATGCCTTTTTCATCCACCCCCTCGCCCTGCCATTCAATGGACATGCCAAGTTCCTTTGCAGATACTTCCACAAACTCTCGAACCGAATGCTGCTCTCCTGTGGCAATGACGTAGTCGTCCGGTTCATCCTGCTGGAGCATAAGCCACTGCATTTCTACGTAATCCTTTGCATGGCCCCAGTCACGTAAAGCGTTCATATTACCAAGATAGAGACACTCCTGCATGCCAAGATGAATGCGGCAAAGAGCCCGGGTTATTTTACGGGTGACAAAGGTCTCTCCCCGGATGGGGGACTCGTGGTTAAACAGGATACCGTTACACCCATAAATACCGTAGGCCTCTCTGTAGTTGACCGTTATCCAATACGCATACAGTTTAGCGCAGGCATAAGGAGATCTGGGGTAAAATGGGGTCTTTTCAGACTGGGGAACCTCCTGGACCTTTCCGAACAACTCCGAGGTTGAAGACTGGTAAAACCGGGTTTTTTTTTCAAGTCCTAATAGGCGGATGCCTTCCAGGATGCGCATGGCGCCTAAGGCATCAGTATCAGCCGTATACTCAGGCGAATCAAAGGAGACCTGAACATGGCTCTGGGCTGCCAGGTTATACACCTCATCCGGCTGGATCTGCTGCAGAATACGGATCAGGTTGGTGGCGTCCGTAAGATCCCCGTAATGGAGAACCATTTTACGATTTTCCTGGTGGGGATCCTGGTAAAGATGGTCTATTCGGTCCGTATTAAACAGTGAGGCCCGGCGTTTAATTCCATGAACTTCATACCCTTTCTCAAGAAGAAACTGAGCAAGGTATGCACCGTCCTGGCCTGTAATTCCGGTAATCAGTGCTTTTTTCATAACCATCTGATTTTTAATGATTATCACTAAAATTTAGGTTGAGTTATTTAATAATATTAACGATCCGTTCTGCGGCATGGCCGTCCCAGAATTGAGGTTTCTGTCCTGTTTTCCAGGAACCTTTCATGATTTGCTCAAATGCATTGAGGGTCTTTTCCTCTGAAATGCCTACCAGTTCATTGGTTCCCTGGGTGATTGTAATGGGCCGTTCTGTATTTTCCCGGATAGTCAGGCAGGGAATGCACAAGGCAGTGGTTTCTTCCTGGAGCCCCCCTGAATCAGTTAACACAAGTTTTGAATCCTTCCACAAGTTTAAAAACTCCATGTAGGATAAAGGCGGTGTCAGTGTGATGTTTTTGGGCGGCTGGATGCCGAAGCTTTCCATGTTTTTTCGGGTCCTGGGGTGGATGGGGAAAATCAAAGGCAGTTTCTGTGAGATTTGATCAAGGGTGTTAAAAATACGTTCCAAGGTCTGTTTGTCATCCACGTTCAAGGTCTGTTTGTGATCCACGTTGGACGGACGGTGCAGGGTGACCACGCCGTATTCTGGATGCGTTGCTTTATATGTGTTGTGTGCTAACCGGGCCGGGTCCATCTGGTCGAGTTTGGATACCTGGTAATACAGGTTGTCAATCATGACATGGCCCACAAAATGCACCCTGGTGTCTGGTTTGCCCTCTTTTTCAAGATTGGCTATGCCCTGTTCTTCGGTGACAAAAAACAGATCAGAGATGGCGTCTGTGACCATGCGGTTGATCTCCTCGGGCATATCCAGATCAAAGCTTCGAAGCCCTGCTTCCACATGGGCCACTTTAATGTGCATTTTTTTAGCCACAATGGAGCAGGCCAGAGTGGAGTTCACATCGCCTACGACCATGACCAGATCCGGCGTGTCCGTTTCGCAGATCTCTTCAAATTTGATCATGATTTTGGCTGTTTGCTGGGAATGGGTGCCGCCGCCTGCTTCCAGGTGGTAATCCGGTTTTCTGATGCCTAGCTCGTCAAAAAAGATATCGCTCATGTTAGCATCATAGTGCTGACCGGTATGAACGATTTTATAGGTTATTTTATCGCCATATGCGTCAAAGGTCCTGACAATGGGGGCTATTTTCATGAAATTGGGCCGGGCTCCAGCAATGAGCATAATTTTCAACGTGGGATCTCCTTAGCGACTGTTTGGTAATTAGGGGATCGAAGCGAAATCCCAAGAAAAGAACTATCTGTTTTTTTTAAAACTTCATCAACATCCAGTATACTTTTCACATTATTTAACGGTTTTATTAAGTAAAATGCACGGATCTTCAGCTTTATTCTGAGCTGCCAGCAGGGTGGTGTATTTTTCTTTGAGACGACTGTAGTGGAAAATCAGGTTCTGGGTTTTTTTTCTTTCGGCTTTGTAAAGCCGGGTGAGGCGGTCCACTAAGTCATCCCGACAAAATGTTGCCCTGGATTCGGTTTCGGCAAGGCTGTTGTCCAGAATAGCTGTCAGGCGGTTCAACCGCTCTTCAAGTTCGTTAATACGGCTTTCAAGGCCGGGCACCGCCTGAGGTTTAGCGTCAGATCCTGGCTCATCCATGTCCCTGGCAGTGAATACGCCCATGCCTCCCTTATCTTCAATGACCTGATCCAAATGGGTTTTAGTGATTTCAGATACCCGGTCTGCAAAGGCATATACCAGCACTGCGTCACAGAGCAGGTTAATGGTTCTGGGAATGCCCCCGGACACGACAAACAGTTTTTCCAGCAGGTCCGGGGTAAACAGGTCGGGATTTCCTCCGGCCCGCTCCAGCCGGAATCGGACATAGGCCCGGGTCTCCTCCTGGGTCATGGGGGAAAGATGAAAGCTTGCCGAAATTCGCTGGGCAAACTGCCGCAGGGAGGCGGAGCCGATCTTATCCCTCAGGCCCGGCTGTCCCACAATGATGATCTGGACCAAAAGATCCTTATCTGTCTGGAGGTTGGAGAGCATACGCAGCTCTTCCAGGGCTGACGCTGAAAGGTTCTGAGCCTCGTCAACAATCAGAAAAACTTTGCGGTTTCTGGCGTATCTGTCAATGAGAAGCTCGTAGAGCAGTTCCAAAAGGGCGGCTTTGTCCAGGCTGGAGTCAGTCTCTACCTCGAATTCACTCAGGATCTGGCGCAACAGCACTGTACCGCTGACATTGGTGTGAAAAACCACGGCCACGTCCGTATCCTGCTCGTCCACCTGGTTGAGCAGGTGCCGGATCAAGGTCGTCTTTCCCATGCCGATTTCACCGGTGAGCATTATAAAGCCAGCCTTTTCAGACAGACCGTACTCCAGGAATGTCAATGCCTTTTCATGGCGGTCGCTCAGGAAAAGAAACCCGGGATCAGGCACCAGGTTGAAGGGTTTTTCCTTGAATTTAAAAAATTGCGTATACATCAGCTCAAGCTGCCTGTTTGTTGAGCAGGAACCCTAAAAATTTTTCGTTGGGTAACAGGGCCAAGGACTCCTTAACGTCTGTTTTTGTTGTTTTTCCTGCCTCCACCACCATGAGGATACCGTCCACACGTGGTGCCAGGGAGATGGCCTCGGCATGGCCCAAAACAGGCGGGGCGTCAAAAAACACATACCGGTCATCGTAGCGTTCGCCCATCTCCTTGACCAGTTTGGCCATCATATCCGAGGAGAGCAGTTCCGAGGATTCATTGATGGTCCGGGCCCCGGAGATCAGGGTGAGCTTCTCCACCCCGGGCCAGACAATCAGGTCCTGCAGGGGGACGCCGTCCATAAAATAGTCAATCAGGCTGGCTTTGCTCTCTATGCCCAGATAGCGATGGATATCCTGGCCCGTAAAGTCGCAGTCCACCATCAGAACGGTCTGCTTCATGGCCTTAGCAAAGGTCAGCCCCATGTTGATGCAGTTCACGGTTTTTCCCTCGCTCTTGTTAGGGCTGGTAACCATAATGGTACTCATCCGTCGTTCCCGGGCCAGATTGGCAATCCGGGTTCGCAGGATCTTGTATCGTTCTATCTCTTTGCGGTCGGGGTTCAGGCAGACGCCTCTGTTTTTCTCCACGACGACTGGATCAAGTTCGGTGACGGCACAGTGGTCATAGGCAGGTGCCTTCCACTCCCCTTCCTGCTCAGACGAACTGTTGGCGCTCTGTGACCAATCAGCTGCCTTGTCCGGGCTTGGGTCAGGTTTAGGATTATGTTGTTCTCTCTGGGCCTTAGCCTGGTCTAGTGCTTTTTTTAATTTCATTATGTTTCCTTTTTTGGCCTTGTTAAATTTTCCGCATCAATTTAACCCAGAACAGGTTCAGATCCATGACGTAAAAGTGGAACAGACAAATCACCACCACCAGCATCAGGATCACTGAAATTGTCCAGACAATTCTTGATCTGCGCGCCTCTACAATATCGGCACGGGTTATGATACTGGGCACTGTAGTCAGAACCGGAAAGCCGGTGAGCCGCTCCAGGGAACCTGCATTCCTGATCGAATCATCAGAAAATTCCACCAGGGCAGTCAGGCCGATACCGGCACCGATACCCAGCACAAAACCGATGAGCACAATAGCCAGACGGTTGGGTTTATAGGGCTTTTCAGGACGGGTAGCGGATTCCACCAGTGTGAAGCGTTCCCCTTTCTGTTGGGATTCCAGTGCATGGCCCACCTGAGCCTCCATCATTTTGGCCTGGAGATCTCTATATTTCATGGCCAGGTTAGTCTGCTCAGTCGCCAGTTCCCTGTACCGGGTCTCCACACCCGGAGATGCTGCCAGGCGGCTGCGGTACTCCTCGGCCCGGGCTTCAAGATCACGGATCTGAATTTTCACCGAAGCAATATCGGACTTAACCCCGGCCAGCCTGGAGGAGAGGGAGATATAGGCCGGGTTGCGGGCAGGCTTTCTGTTTTTGGGATCTTGCCTTTCCTTTTTTTCCTGCTTTTTGCGTGCCTCAATGGAAGCAGACAGCTCTGCAATCTCCTGCTTGACCTTTTTCACATCCGGATAGTACTCAGAATATTTGGTCTTCAAATTGATCAGCTCAATCTTCAGCTGCTCCAGACGCTTTTCATCCGAGTCTCTGACCCCCCTGGCTTCCATCTCGTCTTCTAGATCACGGGTGGTGTTCGATAGCTCCTCCACCATTGTCACCTTTTTTTCCTCCAAGGCGCGCAGATTCTCCCTGGTCTGTTCAATGTCTTTCTCCAGTGAACTTAAGGTCTGCATGTTCAGCTGAAAAACTTCGGGAAGAAAATTGGTATTGGCCTTTTTAAATTCAGCCAGCCTGGTCTCCACATCTTCCAGCTCATCCTTGACCCGGTCTGCCTCTATTTTTAAGAACTCCTGGGTGGACGAGGCCTGGTCGGTTCTCACCTTGAGGTCTTCCTTGAGAAACAAGGTGACGATCCGGTCTGCGACCTGCTGGGCCTTGTCCGGATTTTCATCCTCAAAACTTAAGGTAAAAGCAATGGTTGCCGTGGCAGACCGCCCGGTTCTCTTATCGGCAATCTCCACGTTCACCGGGGTCAGGATTATTTTTTCCCGCATATCGTCCAGGATCTCATCCATGGTCATGGTCTCCTGCTCCTCCGTATACAAGTTGAACTGCCGCATCAGTTCCAAAAGCTGCGTTGAGGTCAGAACCCGGGCCTTGATGATCTGCATGCGCTGTTCCGCATAAGAGGTCTGGCTGGTCATGACATATTCGGCAGGAATTTCCCTCTCCTCAATGAGAATGATGGCGGTTGACTGATAAACCGGCGGCAGTACCCATGCCGTGATTAGGGCCGCAGTGAAGATCAAAACAAAGGTGATGATCAGAGTCCATTTTCTCCGGTTCAGAATGGCCAGATAATCCTGGGGTGATAAAATTTGTTCTTCCATTAAAAATCCTTCAGGTCAAATTCTTTTTTTAAATCAAAATACAACAGGTTCCGCGATTTGGTGGTATCTTTTTCCCGGTTTTCGACCGAGGTGAAACGCCAGGCAAAGGACAAAAGAAAATCTCTTTTCAGCCGGTACTTAAAACCGGGCTGGAGGGTGAAGGTAAGGGTATCTGTATCCGAAGTCAACTCCCGCTCTTGTTTATTTAGGTAGGCAGAAGCCCTGAAGGTCAGACTCAGCTCGTTACTGAGTTTTCTGTCCACGCTGCCGGAAAGGCTGGTTCGCTGGACCGTGCCGCTGGTGCCGGTCCCCCCCCGGACATCCTGGGACAGGCCAAGCCCCATGCGCCAATACTCGTCTTTATAATTAATCCCGGTGTAAAGGACACCGCCCCAGGTGTCGGTTTTATCAGAGTTCGATCTGAACGTATCAGAATAATCGAAACCCAATAAATCAATGTCGTTGTAATAATCCTGTTTCTGGCTGCTTTGGGTATAACTTACACCTGCCTGGCAATACAGGCTGTACAATTCGGAAATGTTGTGGGAAAAGCCTGTATAAAACAGATAGACATCCGAAGCATAATCCTGAAAAACGATTGTTTCTCTTTTCCAAACACCTTCAATAGTGGTATAAAAATTCTCCTCTTCTCCGGTGTAGCGCATATACATGAGGTTAAACAAGCCCACTGTATTTTTAAAATATGCGGACAGATCCCGGCGAAAGGCGAGGCTAAACTTGATGGAATTGTTATCCTCGGAGTAGTCAGTCTCCTGGGTGTCTGAATCTTCCAAGTCCACGGAAAACTCAATCCGGCTGAGTTCAGAAAGCATATAATCCGCCCCCAGGGAGAAATCGGCTCTTTTTCTGTCACCGGATACCAGCAGACCTGTGGTCTCCGTTTCCCGCTCCCGCCGGGAATCTTTGGCATACCGGGCCGAGGCGCTTAAACCGGCCCGTTCGGTCACTTTGTAATTCAAACGGCCGGATACATTGTAGTCCAAAGCGTCCAGCTCATTGTGATCCCAGTAAAAAAATTGGTTGAGCTGGCCGGAAAGTTTGGTTTTCAGGCGCTCCTTGTTCTGTTCCAGGGTCAGGCCGCCTGTGAGGGTGGAGATAAAATCAGTGGTCTCGTTTGTTTCAAACAGGATATTGTCCGAATACGACTGTCTTACTTTGATCCAGGGGGTGATGCTGTAAGGTTCTGCCCGGACAGACGCGGCCGAAATCAGAAGGAACAGGGCGGCAGATAATATTAAACGCAGTTTCATCTTGCTACCTGACCACAATCACATCGCCCCGCTCAAGGGTGATGTTCTGGTCCAGTTCCTCTCCCTGGGACACAGCATCATAGTCAAACTCAAAAATCTGTGTCATCTGGCCCTGTTTTCTAAAAATTTTGATCTCATCATCTTTGGCAAAGGCATTCAGCCCCCCGGCCATAGCCAGGGCCTGGAGCACATCAACATTTTCCGCCATCTGGAATCTTCCCGGCCCTTTAACCTTGCCGATTACGTAAATGATCAGGGAATTCACCCTGGTCAGGGAGACGGATAATTCCGGATCGGAAATAAACTTTTCCAGCCGTGTTTCCAGGATTTTTTCCAACCAGGCCAGGGAGTGGCCCCCGGTTTTTATCTCCCCGATGAGGGGAAACCGGATAGTATTGTCAGGCAGCACCACCACCTGCCGGGTCAGGTCCGGGTTCTTCCATACGCTGATCTCCAGCACATCACCTGCACCAATCTTATAGGTTGCCTGCGCAATTGCGGCATTGACATCCTCCTGGGATTCAGCCTCACCACCCGTACACGGAACGGCTGCCATAAGCAGGGATAGACAGATCAGCCCTGCGGCAATTTTTTTTTCGAAAATTGTCATGTTAAACTCCTCCCTTTTCTTCCTTACTTAGAAAATATGTAAATCCCTAAACTTTTACTTTCATGAAAAGACAGCTTACTTCCGAGATGAATCGGCTGAAATCCCATGAAAATGAGATTTCGCTCCGATCCCCTAATGACCAAACAGACTCTAAGGCCATAGCTTCGCCCCTTTGGTGCCACTTTCGACCTTTTCGAAACCCCAATTATACTGCCGCCCCCAGAAGTCTAATAAAAGTTATGATATCAACATATTATTACAACGCGTTATCAATAACCGCAACAAAGGCCTATGGTTTTTTATTAGACGCTCAAAATTATAAAAACCATACCTGACAATACAGGATTTTACTTATAATTCAACCCTAAAAATAACTTTGTTTTTTTGTGTGCCATTGTTTTGAACGGTTATTAAGGATGCCTCTTACGGAGAACTTTTTTATTTTCTGATGTTTTCCCCAATTTGGCCAATGAAATTTTCAAATAAAGTTTTCGATACAAGCCCTTTTCCAAACAGTCCTATGTGCCCACAGACAAACGGGTGGTCTGCCGGACACTAAAATTGTCACGACATCTGAACTGGCCGAAGACCTGCTTCATGGCCAACGTCTGGAATGGTCCCAAAGGCTTCAAAGTATACCTGCAGATGAATGACTGCTCACCAGTCCGGTCATGATGACCCGTACCCAGGAGGATATTGATGGGGTGATACAGGTGAAAAAATGAAGAAAACCGATCCATCCAGGGAATAGATCGGCTTTTTTTGTGAAACGGATTAATATGGTTAACGCATTTTTAGGTTAAATTATTCGTCTCCCTGCTTAATAACAACCAACAGATCCTTTGAATCAACCTGTGTTCCAACGGATGTAACGATGCGTTCAACAACACCAGGAATATCAGAAACCACGTTGGTCTGCATTTTCATTGCTTCAATGGTGACCAGAACATCCCCACGTTCGATTCTTTGGTTCTCAGACACACAAACGGCTGAGATCAGACCCGGCATGGGTGATCCAACTTCACCAATGACAGATGGGTTGGCTTTTTCCCGGGGTGCTCTTTCCGGCACTTTAGAATTATCCGGCACTTTCACAATCCGGGATTGGCCATTCAGTTCAAAAAAGACCTCTCTTTTTCCATCGTCATCCGCTTTTCCCTTTGCCAGGAAACGGATAATAAGTGTTTTTCCGGACGCTATATCAACATGCAGCTCTTCTTCGCGCTTCATGCCGTAGAAGAAATTTAAGGTTGGCAGAACACTCACATTGCCATAGGTTTTGCGATGTTCGGCGTAATCAATAAACACATCCGGATACATTAAATAGGACGCAAGTTCAAAGTCGGAAATTTTCCTTTGAATCTGATTTTCGACGTCCGCCCGGGTTTCCTCCATGTCAACAGGCTCAAGTAATTGTCCGGGACGAACCGTAATGGGTTCTTCGCCTTTCAATATCTTTTTCTGCAATTCCGCCGGAAATCCTCCCGGAGGCTGCCCCATCATGCCTTTAAAAAAGAGAACAACGGATTCAGGAAACGACACTTCTTTGTCCGGATCCAACACGTCTTCTTTGGTCAGACCACTGGTAATCATGGACAATGCCATATCTCCAACCACCTTGGAACTTGGTGTCACTTTTACAATATCTCCAAACATGTCGTTGACATCTTTATACACCTTGGCCACTTCAGGCCATCTTTCTTCAATGCCCAATGCCCTGGCTTGCTGGCGTAAATTGGTATATTGTCCGCCCGGCATTTCATGCAGGTACACCTCTGAGGTTCCGCTGTGAAATTCACTTTCAAAACCAACATACATCTGTCTTACTTTTTCCCAGTAGGTAGAAACCAACGCCAGGGAATTCAAATCCAGACCCGTATCCCGCGGCGTATTTTTAAGTGCTGCGGCAATGGAACCTAAATTGGGATGTGAGGTCAATCCACTCATGGAATCAATGGCACAATCAATGACATCAACGCCTGCATCTGCTGCTGCCAGCAGTGTTGCCCCGGCAATACCGCTGGTATCATGGCTGTGAAGGTGAATGGGCAACCCAATTTCATTCTTTAGGGCTTCAACCAACACCTTTGCAGCAGCCGGCTTTAACAACCCAGCCATATCTTTAATCGCCAAAATATGGGCCCCGGCTTTTTCCAGCTCCTTTGCCATATCAACATAATATTTGAGACTATATTTTGTTCTGTTGGGATCCAGAATATCACCGGTATAGCAGATAGAGGCTTCACAAATTTTATTGTTTTCCAAAACCGCATCCATGGCCAAGCGCATATTTTCGACCCAGTTAAGGGAGTCGAAAACACGGAAAATATCCATTCCGGCATCCGCAGCCTGCTTCACAAAGTATGTAATCACGTTGTCCGGATAATTGGTATAGCCCACACCATTGGACGCCCGGAGCAACATCTGGGTCAAAAGGTTGGGCATGGCCGCACGCAATTTCTGAAGCCGTTCCCAGGGACACTCTTTCAAAAACCGCATGGCAACATCAAAGGTGGCACCGCCCCAGCACTCCACTGAAAACATATCAGGCAAAAGCGCCGCATAGGTTGGTGCAATGTTCAGAAGATCAAAACTTCTTACTCTGGTGGCAAGAAGGGATTGATGGGCATCACGCATGGTTTTATCAGTAATGAGCAGTTTGTCCTGCGCTTTTATCCATTGCGCCACGGCCTGGGGGCCTTCCTTATCCAGCAATTGTTTCAGTCCCGGCTGGACCTGATCCAAACTGTGTTTGGGTACAGTGGGCTGACGCACGTGGGCTGCCGGAACAGGCCGGTTTCTGACGTCCTCATTTTCGTTAATAATGACATCGCCAAGAAATGAGAGCAGTCTGGTTGCCCGGTCGCGTCTTTTGGTAAAGGTAAACAGCTCTTTGGTTTCATCGATAAACTTAGTGGTGTATTCGGCATTTATAAAGGTGGGATGAGAAATCAGTCCTTCTAAAAACTGCAGGTTTGTGGCAACGCCCAGAATCCTGATTTCCGTCAAAGCGCGGTTCATTCTCAAACGGGCTTCCTCGGGGTTTGCCCCCCAGGCGGTTACTTTTGACAAAAGAGAATCAAAATGGCGGGTAACGATTGCCCCGGCATAAGCGGTTCCGCCATCCAGGCGAATGCCGAATCCTGCGGCTGCCCGGTAGGCTGTAATTCTTCCGTAATCAGGAATAAAGTTGTTTTCAGGATCCTCTGTTGTAATACGGCACTGAATGGCATGGCCGCTCAGGGTGACATCCTCCTGGTTGGGGATATGGCTTTCTTCAGTTCCGATCAGCATTCCCTGGGCAATTCTTAATTGTGACTTGACAATGTCAACCCCGGTGACTTCCTCGGTGACCGTATGTTCTACCTGAATCCTTGGATTGACCTCCATGAAGTAGAGCGCTTCACTGTCCATATCCATCAGAAATTCAACGGTTCCGGCATTTTCATATCCAACCGTTTTAGCAATGGCCAGACCTGCATTGCATAACTCCTGGCGTTTTTCATCCGAAAGAAATGTGGCCGGTGCCCGTTCAACAACCTTTTGATTTCTTCTTTGAACTGAGCAGTCCCGTTCAAAAAGATGAATGATATTGCCCTGGGAATCTCCCAGAACCTGAACCTCAAGGTGCCTGGCCCTTCTAACCAGTTTTTCAATATAAACCTCATCGCTTCCGAACGCCGCCTTGGATTCCTTGCGGGCTGCATCAACCTGATCCAAAAGCTCTTTGGTGCTTTCCACGGCGCGCATTCCCCTGCCGCCGCCGCCCCAGCTGGCTTTTAACATAATCGGATAGCCGATCTGTTCTGCAATCTCAATGACTTTATTATCATCATAAGGCAGTGGATCACTTGCCGGAACAACAGGGGCTCCCGCGTCTACAGCCACTTTCCGGGCAGAAACCTTATTCCCCAATTTCCGCATAACATCCGGTGAGGGCCCGACAAATATAATACCGGCTTGGGCACACGCCTCAGCAAACTCCGGTTTTTCCGCAAGAAATCCGTATCCGGGGTGAATCGCATCGGCATTGGTTTGCTTTGCAATTTCGATAATCCCGTCAATATCCAGGTAGGCTTCAATAGGCCCTTTTCCTTCTCCGATCAGATAACTTTCCCCGGCTTTAAACCGGTGAAGTGCAAATCGGTCCTCCTGGGAGTAGACAGCAATGGTATCAATCCCAAGTTCATGCGCAGCACGAGTCACACGGATGGCGATTTCACTGCGGTTGGCAATCAAGAGACGCTTGATTTTTTTTCCCATAACACCCATTTTTATACATCCTTTAAATTTCTTGAAACGTCGTAAGTTTAACATGACATAAATAAAAAAACTTAATAAACTAAGAAACGCTTGTCAATCTATATTTTAGGAAACGCTTATCAATTTATATTTTTTTCTTTGATGCTTGATGACCTGCCGATAAAGGGTTAGATTAAAAAACATTTCCATATTTGGCCGTTTATAGAATAAAGATTTACCCCAAGGCAAAGGAACCCAAGTTGAATATACCTAAAAAGGCCATTCTCCAGAAGGGACTGGGAAAAACCCGAAAACTGGCCAAGCTTGAATATATTTATGAGCGGGAATCCCGCTATTTTGCCCAGGTGGCTGAAAGTGTCAAGCATCTGGCCCTAAAAGAGATCCAGGATCTTGGTGGAAAAAATACACAGTGCGTATTCCGCGGGGTCTGGTTTGAAGCGGATAAATCCACATTTTATAAAATCGTTTACCTCGCCCGCCTGGTGTCACGGGTGCTTGTGCCCCTGGCCGAGTTTGAATGCAAAGACAAGGATGCGTTATACAAGGGCGCCAAATCAATCCGGTGGGAAGAGTTTTTAACGCCCAAAAAAACCTTTTCCATTGCGGCCAACGTGTCTGAGTCACAGATCACCCATTCCAATTTTGCAGGTTTGCGGGTCAAAGACGCCATTGCCGATTATTTCAGGGACAGGAGCAACCGAAGGCCTTCGGTAAAGACCCAGGCGCCCTGGATCATGATCAATGTTCACGTGCATAAGGACCGGGCAACCATCTCCATTGATGCGGGTTCAGGGCCTTTACACAAGCGCGGATACAGGGAGGCCAGGGTGTCCGCCCCCATGCAGGAAACCGTGGCCGCTGCCATAATCGCCCTGAGCAACTGGTGCGGAGAAGTACCGTTGCTTGATCCCATGTGCGGATCCGGAACACTGCTATGCGAGGCCTTGATGCATTACAGCCGGATTCCGGCCCAGGTTTTCCGGGAACAGTTTGGATTTGAACGCCTGCCCGATTTTAATGCCCGGGAATGGCAGACAGTGAAAACAGAAGCCGACAAAGCGATCCGGCCATTACCCCGGGGGCTTATCCGGGGCAGCGATATCGCCCAAGATTCCGTTGATGCCGCAAAAACCAACCTGATGGGACTGCACCATGGCGGAGAGATTGAGGTGGATCTATCAGATTTCAGACAGCTGAATCCGTTGGAAAATGCGGTCATTGTCACCAACCCCCCATATGGTATCCGCATGGGCAAGGATCAGGATATGAAACTATTTTATACCGACCTTGGCCGGTTTTTAAAAGAACAGTGCAAAAGCTGTACAGCTTATATCTATTTCGGCGATCCAGGCTTTATCAAACATGTGCCCTTAGCGCCATCCTGGAAAAAGGACCTGGAAATCGGCGGGTTGGATGGAAAACTTGTAAAATACCAATTATATTAAAGGCCTATTTAAAGTCATGAAAACAGACAAAACAGACGTTGGTGGATCTTCCCTAAAAATATATCATGAACTGATGGCCTATAAGGTGGTGGATATCCTTCTGGTCTCCAGCCCCTATGATGCCTTTATTATGGAAGAAGAGGGCCGGCTTTCAAGCCGGATTATCAATGAATATAAAGGTCTGAATCTGTCCCGCCCCCCGAAACTGACCCTTGCATTCTCGGTCACAGAAGCCTTTGAGCAGCTTGAACGCAAACATTTTGACATGATCCTTGCCATGCCCGGATTGACGGGAATGGATGTCTGCACCTTTGGCAGACAGGTGAAGGAACAATATCCACAGACCCCCTTCTACCAGCTGCTCCACAACACCTGTGATATTAATCTATATACAGATGAAAACCAGAACGCCGTTGTTGACCGGACCTATATCTGGGCAGGCAATGCGAACCTGCTCATGGCCATTATCAAAACCCTTGAAGATGAAAAAAATGTGGCCTTTGATACACAACATGCCAAAGTCCAGGTTATTATCATCGTAGAGGACAGCCCTTATCATTACTCTTCGCTGCTGCCGCTTCTGTATAAACATATCGTCATCCAGACCCAGTTGGTCATGGATCACTCCATGAATGAAGACCACAGAATCTTAAAAAAAAGGGGGCGGCCCAAAATTTTGCTGGCCCACGACCATGACCAGGCCATGGCATTGTTTGAGCGATACAAGCCTTATGTCCTAAGCGTTTTCACGGATATGCGCCACGCCATTAACGGACAAAAAAAAACCTATGCCGGCCGCAACCTTTTAACCCGGATTCAATCGGAAATCCCGGACCTGCCCACCCTGATCCTGAGCACGGAGGAAAAAAACCGGGAGTTTGCAGCAGCCATTCCCGCCCAGTTTATCAATAAAAATGCAATCAACCTCCATGATCAGATCAAACGTTTTTTTGTCACACACCTGGGATTTGGCGACTTTGTGTTCCGTATGCCGGACCGCAGTGAAATTGTCCGGGCTTCCAATTTAAGACAGCTTGAAAAGCTGCTGCCGGAGATCCCTGAAGCATCGGTGCTGCACCATGCCAGGCGCAATGATTTTTCCCGATGGCTGCTTGCCCGCAATGAAGTTGATTTTGCCCTATACCTGAAGCCCTATACCATTGAGGATTTTTCCGACGCATCGGAAATTAAGCAATTTCTCATTGAGTGCATCCGTTCCCGGTGCCGGGTCTCCCGCCAGGGGCTTATCATTGAATTTGACCCAGAAAACTTTGACCCGAACACGGATTTCATGAAAATTGGAACCGGCTCTCTTGGGGGCAAGGCAAGGGGGCTTGCGTTCATGGCCCATCAGCTGGGCATAGACGCCTCTTTGGCCCAAAAATTTCCGGATATAGATATAACCGTGCCCCAGACCTTTGTGATTGCCACGGACGAATTCAAGATGTTTGTGGAAAAGAACAAGCTGTTCCAGCTTCTGGAACAGGACAAGGTACCGGATGACACCCAGGTGATAAAGCATTTCTTCAAAGCAGAACTGCCCCGCCTGCTGAAAATGAAGTTAAAAACATATATTGAAAATGTACATTACCCCATTGCCGTCAGATCTTCGTCCCTGTTTGAGGACTCCCTTTACCAGCCCTTTGCCGGGCTTTATAAAACCTATATGCTGCCCAATACCGGCACAAGCACTGAAAAACGTCTTGAACACCTGATCACGGCCGTAAAGCTGGTATATGCCTCTACCTATCTGAAGGCCCCGAGATCCTATGCCCGGTCCACCATGTACAGAACCCAGGATGAACAGATGGCCGTAGTTCTTCAGCAGATCATCGGCACCCGGTACAAAAACTACTTTTACCCGTCTATATCAGGGGTGGCCAAATCCTATAATTTCTATCCCATTGCCCATCTCAAAGCGGAAGAGGGCATCTCCTACATTGCGCTGGGGCTTGGAAAAATTGTCGTGGGCGGAGGAAAAACCCTTCGGTTCTCCCAGAAGCACCCACAATATTTGCCTCAATTTTCAATGGTCTGTGATATTATGGAGAACTGTCAGAAATATTTTTACGCCCTGAAAATGGACCCATTACCTGACCATGAACAATTTTTCGGCATTGGTAAGGATCCCAGTGTGACCAGACTGAATATTGCCGATGCCAAGGATCACCCAGCCGTCCGGATGCTTTGCTCCACCTATGATATGCAGGATGACCGTATCCGGGACCGGTTTTTCGATACGAAACACCCTGTGCTCACCTTTGCCAACATATTGAAATACAACAGCTTTCCTCTGTCAGAAATCCTTGCCGAAGCCACAACCTTAGGGGCCCGTTGGATGGGCACACCCGTTGAAGTTGAATTTGCCGTAGACCTGCCTGTTGAAGGTGGCCGATCACGGCCGCGCTTCTGTCTGCTGCAGATCCGGCCCATGGGCCAATATAAGCAAAACCTTGACGTAACCATTACGCAAAAAGAGATTAAAACCGCATTCTGCAATTCCACCCTTTCCCTTGGCAATGGCGAATACAAGGATATCCAGGACATCGTGTATGTGGACCCAAAAACCTTTGAACCCGATAAAATGATTCTGGTGGCAGGGGAAGTAAACAAAATGAATGCCATGTTCAATGATACCGGAAAAAAATATATACTCATCGGACCTGGACGCTGGGGATCTTCAGACCGTTGGCTGGGTATTCCCGTGGTATGGAACGATATTTCCAACGTAGGGGTCATGCTGGAGACCACCACTGAAAGCATCCAGGCGGATTTTTCCCAGGGATCCCATTTTTTTCAGAACATCACCTCCCTTGGCATTCCATATATAACCATACAGCACAACGGTAAGGATTTTATTGATTATGACTTCCTCTCAAGCCGGGAACCTGTCACGACAACCCGGTATTTGAAACATATCCGGTTTGACAGGCCCTTAAAAATTCTTGTGGACGGAAAAACCTCCCAAGCCGTTATCATGGAGGGTCTTGACGAATCCGAGACTCACAGCTTGTTTGGTAATTAGGGGATCGAAGCGAAATCTCATGAAAATGAGAACCAATTTTTACAAATTTTGTGTTAATAGCCGGACTATTGACACAAAACTGGGGGGAATTGGGGTCATTTTCATGGGATTGCAGCCGATTCATCAATTATCAAACAGGCTCTTAGGCAAGCCACAGCTTAACCCCACGGAAAAGGCAAAAAGAAAACCCACCCACTGAAACGTATTTCAGTGGGTGGGCTTAGTGATGTCAGTTGATTAACTCAATTAAGTATACAATTAAGCGTTATCAACAATCTCGTTCATTGTTGCACTGGGTCTCATTGCAGCAGTGGTCTTATCGAAATCAATTACGTTGTAACCACCGAGGTCAACAGGTTTTCCCTGTGCAGCCAGAAGCTCATCAGTAATTTTTTGTTCGTTTTCTTCCATGGCTGAAGCAACTTTTGCAAATCTTTCTTTCAAGGCTGCATCATCATCCTGGGCAGCAAGTGCTTGCGCCCAGTACATTGCCAGGTAAAAATGACTGCCTCTGTTATCAATTTCATTTACTTTACGAGAGGGGTTCTTTCTTTGATCCAGGAACTTGGTATTGGCTTCGCCAAGTGCCTTGGCATATACTTTAGCTGTGGCGTTGCCTTTGTTACCAATATATTCCAAAGATTCAGCCAATGCCAGGAATTCACCCAGGGAATCCCATCTTAAATGACCTTCTTGCACGAATTGCTGAACGTGTTTCGGCGCAGATCCGCCGGCCCCGGTTTCGAAAAGTCCGCCGCCTGCCATCAAAGGAACGATGGAGAGCATTTTTGCACTGGTGCCAAGCTCAAGAATGGGGAACAAGTCTGTCAGATAATCCCTTAAAACATTACCGCTGGCAGCAATGACGTTTTTGCCGTTTCTTATAAGCTCGCAAGAATAAGCGCTGGCTTCAGTGGGCGTCATCGTTTTAATGTCCAAACCGGATGTATCATGATTCGGCAGGTATTTTTCTACTTTTTTAATCAGTTCAACATCGTGGGCTCTGTTATTGTCCAGCCAGAAAACAACCGGATAACCGGTCAGTTTGCCACGGTTAACAGCCAGTTTGATCCAGTCCTGAATCGGGGCATCTTTGACCTGGCACATTCTGAAAACATCACCTTCTTCAACAGCTTTTTCAAGCAGAACATTACCGGCAGTATCCACAGCTTTAACGGTGCCTGTCGCAGGAACCTGGAATGTTTTGTCATGTGAGCCGTATTCCTCAGCTTTCTTTGCCATCAAACCAACGTTTTGTACGGTTCCCATGCTTGAGGGATCAAATGCGCCGTTTTTCTTGCAGTCGTCAATGACGGCCTGGAAAACACCCGCATAGCATCTGTCAGGAATCATGGCTACGGTATCGGAAGTCTTTCCATCCGGTCCCCACATTTTTCCTGAATTACGGATCATTGCAGGCATGGACGCATCAATAATAACGTCACTGGAAACGTGCAGGTTGGTGATGCCTTTATCGGAATCCACCATTGCCAGGGGCGGGTTTTTGTCGTAGCAAGCCTGGATATCTGCTTCAATTTCAGCTTTTTTGTCTGCCGGTAACGTTTCAAGTCTTTTGTAAAGATCGCCAAGACCCATATTCGGATCTACGCCGATCTCTTTGAACGTGTCGGCATGTTTCTCAAAAACGTCCTGGAAATAAACATAAACAACGTGACCAAAAAAGATTGGGTCAGAAACCTTCATCATGGTTGCTTTAAGATGGGCTGACAGCAGAACACCGCGATTTTTGGCTTCTTGAATCGCTTTGGCGACAAATGCACGCAATGCTTTTTTGCTCATCACGGCGGCATCAATCACTTCACCTGCTTCCAGGGCAAGACTTTCTTTGAGAACCGTGGTTGATCCGTCTGCACCAACCAGTTCGATCTTAATGTCACATGCGTTTTCAACAGTTGTTGCAATTTCACTTCCGTAGTAGTCGCCTTCGGTCATGGACAAAACGTCTGTTTTGGAGTCAGCACTCCAGGCACCCATGGTGTGGGGGTTTTTCTTGGCAAATTCTTTAACGGCAACAGCAGATCTGCGATCGGAGTTTCCTTCCCTTAAAACAGGGTTAACCGCAGAACCAAGGTTTTTTGAATACTGTTCTTTGATCGCCATTTCTTCATCATTTTTGGGTTCATCAGGATAATCGGGAACATCATATCCCGCATCCTGTAACTCTTTAATGGTGGCTTTCAATTGAGGGACAGAAGCACTGATATTCGGAAGTTTGATAATATTTCCATCCGGCGTTTTGGCAAGCTCGCCCAAAAATGCCAGATCATCGGACTTTTTTTGATCATCCTTCAAGCGGTCAGACCAGTTAGCTAACACTCTGCCAGCCAGAGAGATATCTCTTAACTCTATTTCAATCCCGGAGCCTTTAAGGTAGGATTGAACAATGGGAAGCAAAGAATGAGTTGCCAATAAAGGTGCTTCATCGGTTCTTGTCCATCTAATTGTCTCAGTCATGTTTATTCCTCTGTTGAAGTTTAGGTTTAAGACATCTTAATTTTAAAATTTGTTCTTACAAGCAAACAAATCTTTAATAACATTCAACAAGATGCAAATCAAGGCTGTTACTTAAAAAATACATTCACCGTTTTGAATTTTGGCGGACTTGACATTATATCCATGTTGATTTAACCCCGGTTTCTGAATATTATCTTCGGGGGGGATGGATGAGACACCCCACAATCGTTAACTTAAAATTTTTTATGATGCCCATCTGCTGCTTGCCTGGACATAATAAAAAAAGGAAGGTGAAAATTGAAAATAGTTGTTCTTGATGGATATACGTTAAACCCGGGGGATCTGACTTGGGAAAACATGTCGGAAATAGGTGACTTACAGGTTTACGACAGGACAAGCCCGGAAGAGATTCAAAACCGAACGGCTGGCGCCGATATCGTGCTGACAAATAAAACCGTACTGACAGCCCAAGACATTGCGGCAATGAACAAGGTTAAATATATCGGCGTATTAGCAACAGGGGTGAATGTCGTTGACCTTGAATATACAACCCAAAATGGGATTACGGTTACCAATGTTCCCGGCTATTCGGGTTCTTCGTCAGCCCAGATGGTGTTTGCCCTGATTCTGGAATTGACAAACAGGGTGGGACACCACAGTCAGACGGTAAGGGACGGAAAATGGTCGGAATCAAAAGATTTCTGCTATTGGGATTATCCTTTGGTGGAACTGGGAGGCATTACCCTGGGCATTGTCGGCTATGGCGGTATCGGCAAAGCCGTAGCACGGCTCGGGCTGGCTTTCGGGATGAATATTCTGATCTCCAACCGCTCTGTTCCCCCTGATCTGCCCGGGGGAATCACCTATTCGGATCTGGACAACCTGATCCAATCCAGCGATATCATATCCCTGCATTGCCCGTTGACTGCCCAGACACAAGGAATGATCAACAAAGAGACCCTGTCTCAAATGAAAAACACAGCCTATTTAATCAACACGTCCCGGGGGCCGCTGGTTGTGGAAAACGACTTGGCTGATTTTTTAAATCAAGGCCGTATTGCCGGTGCTGCAATGGATGTCCTTGCCAAAGAACCCCCGGATAAATCCTGCCCTTTGCTGACAGCTAAAAACTGTTACATTACTCCCCATGTTGCCTGGGCAACGCTTGCATCAAGGGAAAGGCTGATGGCCATTGCCGTTGAAAACATTAAACGCTATCTGGCAGGAACTCCCCAAAATGTTGTCCTCTCAAAATAAAGGGTCAGGGAAATTTTAAGCGTCTGTTTAGAAATTAATGTTAACATACACGAAAACCAAGAGAGCCCCATGAACAAAAAAATGACCACTGCCAGCCTGATGAAAATGAAACAGGACGGCAAAAAAATAGCCGCCCTCACAGCCTATGACTACCCCTTTGCCGCCATAGTGGACCGTGCCGGAATTGATCTTATCCTTGTGGGCGATTCCGTTGCCATGGCTGTCCAGGGCTGGGACACCACCTTGCCCGTGACCATGGATGAGATGATTTATCATACAAAACTGGTGACCCGGGCCTGCAAAAGGGCCCTGGTGGTGGGTGACATGCCGTTCATGTCCTACCAGAGCAGCCTGGATACAGCCGTTGAAAATGCCGGGCGGTTTTTAAAGGAAGCCGGGGCCACAGCGGTAAAACTTGAAGGCGGTGCGGATGCTTGTCTTGCCATTTCCGCCATGACAAAAGCGGGGATACCTGTTCAGGCCCACATTGGTCTTACACCCCAGTCCGTACATCAGATGGGGGGATTCAAGGTGCAGCGGGATGAAGAGCGCCTGCTAAAAGATGCCAAAGACGTTGAGGCAGCCGGGGCTTTTTCTGTGGTTCTGGAGGGCATCCCCGCTTCCATTGCCGAAAAAATTACCCAAAGTCTGTCCATTCCCACCATCGGCATTGGGGCCGGTCCCTCTTGCGATGGCCAGATTCTGGTGCTCCACGACATGATGGGGATCAATGACGCACTTATGCCCAAATTCGTGAAAAAATATGTGGACATTGCCGCCCTGGCCGCCCAGGGGCTCAATGCATATATTAAAGAGGTTCAGCAGGGAAGTTTCCCGTCCAGGGAACATGAATACCACTAACGTGATAAATACGGTCAAACGTAAGTTTTCCGTGATCGGGTGTGGACGGGTGGGAACCAGTCTGGCTTCATTTCTATTTACAAAAGCGTATGAACCCGCAGGTTTTTTCAGCCGGCGCAGGGCTTCGGCCCAGGCAGCCAGGACAGCAGCCGGGTGCGGCACGGTGTTTGATTCGGCTGGGGATTGTGCCCGGGCCGCAGACATTATTTTTATCGCCACCCCTGACAGCTTCATAGAGACTGTCTGCGGCGATCTTGCCCGGCAAAACGCCCTGGGACCGGAAACGATGGTTTTTCACCTGTCAGGGGCCCACTCTTCAAAACTGCTTGTCCAGGCAAAAAAAGCCGGGGCGGTGGTGGGCTCCTTTCACCCCCTGCAATCCTTTGCCCCTTATGAACCGGGACAGGCAAACCCCTTTGGGGGAATCAATATCTGTGTTGAAGGGGATCCCTATGCCGTTTCCCAGGGTAAGGCGATTGCTGCAACCCTTGGCGCCAAGGCCTTTACCATTCCAACGGAATCCAAAACCCTTTACCATGCTTCGGCTGTGGCGGCCTCCAATTACCTTGTGACCCTGGTGCGGTTTGCCCTGACCTGTTTAATGGAAACAGGGCTTCCGGAAGATGCGGCATTTGATATTTTGTCCCCCCTGATCCAGGGCACCCTTTCCAATATTGGATCCAGGGGCTGTACCCGTGCGCTGACAGGTCCTGTGGTCCGGGGGGATCATGAAACAGTGTCCCGGCACCTGGCTGACATTGACGAAAAAATACCGGAATTTTCAGCCCTGTACCGTCTGCTGGGGGCACATACCCTGGATATTGCCGGGGCCGGCCTGCCTGACGAGGCAAAAAAAATTCTGTCTGTGCTTTTTACCTAAAAAAAGCCTGACACCATTTGTGATGGTGACCTATTTACGGATGATCACATTTCTTAAAACAAGTCCTGCCAGAATCAAGGCGGATGCCAGCTCCACATTATGGGGAATCACTTCGGCGGCCTGGCCGATTACAGCTGTTGCCTGGATCCCTAGAACCCCATAACTCAGGTCCAGCAGGTAACCCATGGCCATGGAACAGATGGCAATCATTCCCAGATAAATAACCAGTGCCCGGGTGCTGAAAATTTTTTTCACCACCCCCATGGTGGCGGCATTGGTGGCAGGGCCTGCCAGAAGAAACACCAGTGCTGCACCGGGGTTTAGCCCTTTGAGAATAAGCGCCGCTGCAATGGGTGTGGAGGCTGTGGCACACACATACATGGGAATGCCTGCGGCCAGCATGATCAGCATTGAAAAAAATGGGTTGTTTCGGGACCAGTGACCTAACTCATCAGGAAAGAAAAAGGTGATCACACCGGCAATTAACACGCCAACAGCAAAGGGTTTGCTGATATCTGCTAAAAGCTCGCCAAAGGCATAGTTCAACCCTTGTACCAGGCGCCGGGACAAGGGTTGCTCTATTTGGGGGTTCTCCGCTTCTTCTGCACCAATCGTATCACAGCAACTGCAGGCGCACCCTGTATCCGGGGTCACATCAAAAAACTGTTCCGGTGTAACAGATTTCTCTTTTGGGGGGTCACGGCGGTTAAGAAAATTTTCTGCAATTCCCGTTGATACGGCGGTCACAAGGCCTGCCACAGGACGGATTACCGTCATTACCGGATCCAGCATGGCCCAGGATACGGCAATGGAATCCACGCCTGACTCCGGTGTAGCGATCATAAAGGCAAGGGCCGCCCCGTCATTGGCGCCCTGTTTTTTCAAACCCGCCACCACCGGAATTACACCGCAACTGCACAGGGGAATGGGAATTCCGAATAATGCAGAAAGCAGCACCGGTTTGATCCGGCCATTCCCCAGGTATTTTTTAATTTTGTCTGCTTTGAAAAAGACATAGAGCAGGGCAGCCACCAGAAAGCCGAACAGCATAAACACCGATACATCCAGGTAGGTATTCCAAATTTCCAAAACTATTTGTCTTATTATGCCCATCATTATAATTTCCTGATCAAATTTTAAATTTTTATGGTTTTTTAATACGCTTTATATTAATTGAACATATGAACTATTGTTCATATATAAAATTTAAAAATATGTGTCAATCGATTTTTTAGTGGAGAGTGATGATAAGGTGTAGAAAAGGACTACAGACTATATGGGCTGGTGGGTGATATGATCCAGTGTCATCTGGATCAATGTACGCACATGGTCATCATCCAGGGAATAATAGACTCTTTTGCCCTGGCGTCGGTTTTTAACTACCCGAAGGGTTCTTAAAATCCTGAGCTGGTGGGATACGCCGGACTCGCTCTGGCCGCACAGCACGGAAAGATCGCACACGCAATGTTCATGATGCAGCAATGCGGTGACAATTTTAACCCTGGAGGTATCACTTAAAGCTTTAAATATTTCCGCCAGGCCGGTGATTGTGTCGGGCGCCGGCATTTGCTTTGCTGTTTTTTCCACCAGTTCCGGATTGATGCATTTGTCTGAACAGATATCCATTTTCAACCAAATTTTAAATTTTATAAAGGGTCAGCGGCTCACGCCCCTCTGCCTCCAGGGCCTGGTTGGCTTGTGCCAGCAACGGTTCTGAAGAGATCACGGAAATGCCTTTGGCTGCGTCGTCCCGGGAAAAATACCGGGTGGCTGTTTCCACAACCTTTTGCTTGTCCATACCCAGCAGGGCATCCTTGAACCCCTTGCGGATCTCATCGGACAATTTGGTGATCCGGCGGTAAAAGGCTTTCATGGCCGACGGAGCCGGTGTTTCCGGTTTATCAATGTCCGAGCAGACCTGAAGAATGGCTTCTTTTACGTCTGTCCCGGTGAAGTGCCCCTGGGTTATAAAATCACAGCTGTCTGCATAAACATCCAGGGTGCGTTTGATATGGGGGTCACGGTAGGAAGCAAATGAAAAAATACCCTCTTCCATGTTATACAGGGCAAATCCGCCGTATGCCCCGCCTTTTTCCCTGATTTCCCGGTGCAGAAAAAGAGAACGTAACAGCTTGGCGATAATGGACAACGCCGGTGCATCTTTATGGGAGATACGAACGGCTTTAAAGGATTGTCCCACAAAGGAGACTGCGGTATTGGTCATCCAGCCATCGTAGGGCCGAAGGGCGTCTGTCTCTATCTGGGGTGTATAAAAAGCCTGGCTGCTGCCGTTGGGCAGGTTGTCATAAATTTTTTCAATGCGTCTGTCTGCCTGGCGCATGGATGAAGCAGAACCGATCACCGCAGGCTTAAAATTATCTTTTCTCATCACAGCTTCCGCCATGGCGGAAAGGTCTTTCTCCAGTTCAGCCAGGACCTGGGTGCCTGTTTTTTCATCATTCACCCTGGCGGCAAGATCCTTGATCCGGGTATATTGGGCAATGCCATGCCACATCTCCTCAATATTGGCTGCTGTTGACAGATGCCGGGCGGACAGGGTGATGGCATACCTGTGTCCGGCTCCCACAATGGAGGCTTCAAGACCGGCCTGATATTTTAAAATCAAGCTTTTGAGCCGGTCGTGGTCTTTGAATTCAGTGGCATTGATATACTCATCCACCATATCAAAAAGATGGTCGATATTCCGATCCAACGCTTTTCCCTGCAATGCCAGAAAGCAGTGGCCCTCACCCCGCTGGTCAAAGTGGGTGCCGGAAAAAGGCGCCATGGAAATACCGCCGGTATAAAGGTCCATACGTTCGGCCATCTGCACATAGGAGGACTTTTTTGTGCCTGCATTGGTAAAGGCCCGTGCGAAAAACGGCACCATGGGGAAAAGATTGGGTGCAATGTTTCCGGCACCTGCCGGGCAGGTAAAATAAAGAATGCCGGACGTGGCCTTGTCAAAGGCGGTGGCACAGGTTATCCCCCTGATGGTGTCAGGGTGAACGATTTCAATCTCAGGGGGCACATCTTCAAGGTCCAGGGTGGGCAAGGTATCCAGGTTCTCTTCTGTTTCCTGGCGTTCTTTCAGGGCTGCTGCATCCTTGTTGATTTGCGCCAGTTCTGCTTCACCCAGGGAGTTAAATATTTCCTGAAGCTCATGCCGTACATGTTCAGCCTGGTTGGCTTCAACCTCTTTATCCGGGGCAAGGGTAAAGAGTAATCTGTGGGGATTATCCAGGAAATACCGGCGAATCCGACCTTCCAGAAAAGGGCCGTTGGCCAGTTTTTCCTGCAGTTTTTCCAAATCCCTGTCAATGTTAATAGCGGATACGGGATCCCCTTCATGAATCATTATCGAAGCAATACCCACAAGCAGTTTTATCCCATAGGGGTATGGTGTATTGGTGATCTCCTTGCGGGAAAATTCGATCTGGTGGATGGCAGAATCTATTAAATGCTGATCAATCCCTTTAGTTACAAGGGTTTCAAGGGTATTAAAAATAATTTTTTCCACTTCGGGAACTGCAGCGACTTCAATATCTTTCAGCCCGCAGGTAAACATGGTATCCCGGTTGTCTGAATCAAACCCTGTACCATCACACATGGCAGAACCCAGACCGCTGTCAATGAGTGCTTTTCTCAAAGGAGATGCGGAGTTGCCAAGGAGAATCTGTTCAAGCACCGCCATAACCAGCACTTCAAAACTATCTGCGATATCAGGCGTCAGCCAGGCCACACACCCCTGGTATTTGGCAGCGATATTATCCATATCTGAGTAAGCATATGTCTGGGTCATGGTTCTAGGGGCCTGCCACCGGGGCTGGGAAGGCACCCGGGTATCCATATCAAGAAAATCGAACCTGGAAAGCACCTTTTCTTCAATAAAGTTTAAGCGCTCTTCCAGGGGTAAATCCCCATAGGTATAAAAATAACTGTTGGACGGATGGTAATATTTTGCGTGAAATGCCTTAAGATCCTCGTGGGTAAGTTTTGGAATGTCTGCAGGTTCGCCGCCGGAGTTATTGGCATAGGTGGTGTCTGGGTAAAGCCCTTTAAGCAGGGCCCGGGACATGACCTGGCCAGGTGAGGACATGGCCCCTTTCATTTCATTGTAAACCACCCCTTTATACACCAGTTCAGGTTCCCCATTTTCCCCTGGTTCCAATTCAAGTCGATGGCCCTCCTGCTTAAAGCTTAAACGATCAATATCCGGAAAAAACGCCGCATCCAGATACACATCCATCAAGTTATAATAATCTTTTTTATTCTGGGTGGAAAAGGGATACATGGTCCAGTCTGATGCAGTGAATGCATTCATGAAGGTCGACAGACTTCGTTTGAGCATGGAAAAAAAAGGATCCCGGATCTTGTATTTTTCGGAGCCGCACAGCACCGTATGCTCAAGAATATGGGCAACCCCTGTGGAATCCGTGGGCACGGTTCTGAAAAATACCCCAAAGGTATTTTCCTTATCTGTATTGGCAATGTGAATGTGGACAGCTTTTGTCTTTTCGTGGACTAGTTGGATAAGATGGGCGTTGATTGCAGGCAGGGGCGATACCTGTTGAATTCTGTAGCCGCAGATGGCCTGCCCGGGTGTAAATGCAGTCTGATTCATATATTTTCCTGTCAAAGGTGTCCCTTAACCATCCTAAGAGCCTGTTTGATAATTGATGAATCGGCTGCAATCCAATGAAAATGGCTCCAATTTCCCAAAATTTTATATCAATAGTCCGGCTATTAACAGAAAATTTGTGAAAATTGGTTCTCATTTTCATGAGATTTTGCTTTGATCCCCTAATTATCAAACAGGCTCTAAAAAGTGGGGCATCTCTCTTGTTTTGCCTATTTTTATTTATGGGAATTACGAGTTTGGGAGATCCCAGGCTCTCTATAGAAAGCTAAATTCTTTTGTAAATTCCCCGGTTGACCCGTTGGATCTTATCTGTTCTATCCAGCCTGAAAATAATATTTCTTAATTTTTTATCCTCAAAACCTGTGGCTGCCTTAATGGTTTTAAAATCAGTTCCTTCCGGATGGTTGCCGATGATACTGAGCACAATGGAAGATGCACTATTTTTCTTCGGGGACCGGCTTTTGCTTTTCTGTCTGCGCGACGGATGATTCTGATAAATCAATTGTTCTAGAGTGTCAAGTCTTTGGTGAATATTAGCAATTTCTTTTTTACTTGGAATGTCCAAGTGATGGAGAAGCATTTGAATCAAGTTCTCCCAATCATTTCGGAGTTCTGTAGGTTCCATGTGTCAATCCTTCTTAAAGTTGAATTTTTACAATGCGTTAAAAATACCGATCGTCCTATTCAACGCGTATTTGTTCGTTTAGGTATACTAATTTTCTAAAGAGTTGATTTGTGATCCAAACCGTTTTTTTAATTATGATAATTTATAAAATTACTTCTTAACTCTATCAAAGTCAAGTAGGCCATGTATACATTGAGTAAAAAAATATCTGACCGCAAGCATCGGGCCATGGTCAAAATTTTATGGAAATTAATAAAAAACTGTGATTTACTGATACTTGAACCCATGGTCAAAATAAAATCATCCATCTGCTTCTCTTTTAAGCCGTCCTCGGCGTTGCGCCAACGGACAGACATACCTGACATGTTTCCTTTGGCCTGCCTTGATGGCGACTTAAAATCCGGCACAGCTGTGACAGATTTAATTGTGACCATAGGCCTAAACAGAGAGCAAAAAAGGAAATGACGCATCCTGGGAAGTTATTAAAAAAAAACGGAATATATGCCCAAAAGGAGTTGGGTCAGAATTTTTTGACCAACCCGGCGACAGCCCAGATGATTGTGGATAGAACCGGCGTTGATAAAGAGACGACCGTACTTGAAATTGGTCCGGGTTTAGGGGCAATCACCTTGCCTTTGGCAAGGGGCTGCAAGCAGGTTGTGGCCGTTGAAAAAGACCGCCGTATAATTTCTTTGCTTGAAGGAAAACTGGCCGGGGAAGGAATCTGCAATGTTACGATTATCAATCAGGATATTTTAAAAACAGATATCAGGGAAATTGCAGGGGAAGAAAAATTTGTGGTGATTGGGAATCTGCCGTACAATATTTCATCCCAGATTCTTTTTCAGCTGATTATCATCCGGCAGGCCGTGACACGGGCGTTTCTAATGTTCCAAAAGGAGCTTGCCGAACGTGTTCTTTCATCGCCCGGTACCAAAAATTATTCAAGGCTTTCTGCAGTGGCTCAGTATGCATCAAAAATCAGCCGGGTTGCAGATATCGGACCCAATAATTTTTTCCCCAGGCCGGAAGTGGATTCCACGATCCTGGGCTTTGATTTTTTTCAAACCCAGGGCATGGGGAAGGAGGAAGAGAGCCTGTTATTCGGGGTAATCAAGGCAGCGTTTTCCAAACGAAGAAAAACCCTTCACAATGCCATGTCCGGCGGGGAACTGGGCCTGGCAAAAAAAATCGTGGGTACGGCCCTTGAAAACGCCGGCATTAACCCCTCACGACGGGCTGAAACCCTGAATGCACAAGAGTTCATAGACCTGTCAAGAGCGGTGGGAAAAATTAAACGCCATGAATCATGATTGAATCAACAATTTCCATAGACAAGCTGATTGGTGTTGTCCGCCAGGGCGGCCGGGTTAAAACCGGGGTGGATGTTTATGACAGTAATGGCACCTTGCTCCTGTCTAAAGATGTGATGGTGGATAAGACAAAGCCATTGAAAATCATTCGGAATAATGGCCTTTTGAAGGTTCCGGTGGCAAGCAGCGGCGGTGTGTTTGACTCGTCCGGCAATAAAATAAACATGGGCGTTGCCGACATGCCCGACCCCTTGTCTGATCCATTTTTCGATCCCGAACCCGTCAAAACCCAGGATGTAACGAAACGGCTCAAAGAGATCCTGGAACTGCGCAGGTTTGCCCAATCCATAAGCGTCAAAGCCCAAGCCATTATAAAAAATGCTGTGAATCAGATCCGACAGACAAAGGGTGAGTTTGATGTGGATGCCTTATCAGATCAGGCATCAAAGCTTGCCTCATTTTCTGAACAGAACCACCACCCCTTTGCATACGCGCCAAAGGAATGGTTTTTTTATGATGACTATTTATACAGCCATGCCGCCCATGTCTGCGCCTTAGGTTCCCAGGTATTGCACCGGTTTAACACTGCCTATTCAAACGCAGTGGAAAAATCGCTTTGGTCATCCCCTGCACTTACAGGAAGAAAATCTTCCGGAATGTTCTCCTATTACTACCCCCAAGAAATTGATGAAATGTCCTTTGGCCTGTTCATCTATGATCTGGGAAAATCCATGGTGCCGGAACAACTTTTTAACAAGAGATCGACCCTGAGCAAAGAGGAGGTGGAAATATTGCGCAGGCACACCAACGATTTTGGATTTATGATCATTGAAAAAAACCATCTGGGCAGTACTGTACTCAATAATATGATCCGTTATCATCATGGGCCATTATATGAGGCAGAGCCCGGATGTTATCCCATGGGGCTGGGATGTGATATGATGCCGCCCTATGTCAGGATATGCAAACTGATGGACATCTATGATGCCATGACTTCCAAACGCAGCTACCAGGATGCCATTAACCAGGTTACTGCCGTCACCGGTCTGTTCCGCAGTTACGTAAATAAGGACCCAATTTTACAGTTTATTCTCCATGCTTTTGTTAAGACCGTAGGGCTCTATCCACCAGGCAGCATTGTTTTTCTTAAAAGTGGACAGATGGCCTATGTTCTTGAAAATGATGGTCCCCTTGTTCTTACCTTTACAGACAAAAACCAGGTGCCGCTGACATCCAAACCGGATCCTTTTAACGCCGGAGAACAGACCGGAACGCTTGCCATTGACAGCGACAAAAGCATCAGGCAGCCCAAGAAAATATGGAACAGTTTACCTTCATTTATCAGGGAGATTGTCCTGCCCGAGGATCAAAAAATGCGTCATGGTCTGCCCATTCAATAAGGTCCATGGTCAGAATTAAATCTGCCACAGATCGCCGGATTTGGGGTGATTTTGTTTTGACCATGGGCCAAAACAGGCTTCCCTCATCATTATTTGGCCCTATTTGCCGGAATCTCGGCCATAAAAATTTGTTTTACATGGGCAGGGTCTCCCCATGTAAAACTCCAACACAATAATTTCAAATAGTTATAAAATTTGTGAAAACTATCATTTTTGCAACGAACTGAATTTATTAGAATCAAAATTCATTCCAACCTTACATGCAATCACCCTGTTTGCATGGGACCCCGGACTTGATCATTAAAGCTTTTTCATGATATTTAGACAGGTTCCAAACAAATTGCGGAACGTTTTTTACCATAAATATTTAAGGGACAGGTATCAATCCATATGAAAGCATTGTTAGCCCTGGAAGATGGAAGAACATTTTCCTGCACAAGTTTTACAGGGCCAGGGGAAGCCCAGGGAGAGGTGGTGTTCAACACCAGCATGACCGGTTACCAGGAAATCCTGACCGACCCGTCCTATTACGGACAGATGGTCACCATGACCTATCCGCTCATCGGCAATTACGGGGTGTGTCCGGAAGATGTTGAATCAGACCGTATTCAGGTGGCAGCGTTTATTGTCAAGGAATACCAGGAGTTTCCAAGCAATTTTCGATCAAAGGGAACCTTGGCCGACTATCTGATAAAATCCCATGTTCTGGGGATTGAGGATCTTGACACAAGAGCGTTGACCCGGCATATCCGGAAATCCGGTGCCATGAGAGCCATGATCTCCACCACAGACCTGGACCCTGAATCCCTGGTGGCACGGGCCAAACAGGTCCCTTCCATGCAAGGGGCCGACCTGGTGGGATATGTTACAACCCAAAAGCCCTATTTCTGGAGATACAACCAACCCGATTATGTGGATGCCAAAAGCCTTGAAGATCCCCTGATATGGCGGCACAAAGGTAAAAAACATGCTGTGGTGGCCCTGGATTTCGGCATAAAATATAATATTATCCGCTGCCTTGAAAATGCTGGATGCGAAGTACTGGTGGTGCCGGCCAAAACCCCTGCCTTGACCATAAAACGGCTGAACCCGGACGGTATTTTCCTGTCTAATGGTCCTGGGGATCCCGAACCCTTGACCTATATCGTGGACACCATACGTCAGCTTCTTGATGATTTTCCAATTTTTGGTATCTGCCTTGGCATGCAGCTGTTAGGACTTGCCATGGGCGGTAAAACCATGAAGATTAAATTTGGCCACAGGGGCGGCAACCAGCCGGTAAAGAATATGGATACCGGCAAGGTGGAGATCACCGCCCAGAACCACGGGTTTGCCGTGGATTTGAACACCCTGGACAAAAACAAGTGCCACCTGACCCACATCAACCTGAACGAAGACTCCCTGGAAGGCATTAAGAACGACACCATCCGGGCGTTTGCAGTCCAGTACCACCCCGAAGCCTCCCCGGGTCCCCATGATGCGGCCTATCTTTTTAACCAGTTTGCAAAAGTGATGGAACATGCCAAAGCGTAACGACATCCACAAGATTCTGATCATTGGCGCCGGCCCGATTATCATCAGCCAGGCCTGTGAGTTTGACTATTCCGGTACCCAGGCCTGCAAGGCCTTGAAGGAAGAAGGGTTTGAAGTTGTCCTGATCAACTCCAATCCGGCCACGATCATGACTGACCCTGAAACAGCAGACCGGGTCTATGTTGAACCGGTAACGCCTGAAACCCTGTGCAAGGTGATTGAAAAGGAGCGGCCCGATGCAGTGCTGCCCACACTTGGGGGGCAGACAGCGCTGAACACGACCATTGATGCGGCCAAAACAGGGATATTTGAACAATATAATATTGAACTGATCGGGGCATCCATTGATGCCATCAACAAGGCCGAAGACCGGGAATTGTTCCGGGATGCCATGAACAGGATCGGTTTGAGAATTCCCAAATCCGGATTTGCCACCAACATGCAGGAGGTGGAAGAGACGGCCCGGCGCATCGGTTTTCCCATTATTGTCCGGCCAAGCTTTACCCTGGGGGGAACCGGCGGTGGCGTGGCTTACAACATGGAAGAGCTGGCAAACCTTTCCAAGGCCGGCCTTGACGCCTCCCTGATCACCCAGGTGATGCTTGAGGAGTCTGTTCTGGGATGGAAGGAGTTTGAGCTTGAGGTGATGCGGGACCATGCAGACAACGTGGTGATCATCTGCTCCATTGAAAACGTTGATGCCATGGGGATTCACACGGGCGACTCCATCACCGTGGCCCCGGCCCAGACCCTGTCGGATAAGGAATACCAGGCACTGCGGGATGCCTCCATTGCCATCATCAGGGAGATCGGCGTGGACACCGGCGGCTCCAATGTCCAGTTTGCCGTAAACCCGGATAACGGGGATATTATTGTGGTTGAGATGAACCCCCGGGTCTCCCGGTCTTCCGCCCTGGCCTCCAAGGCCACGGGCTTTCCCATTGCCAAAATTGCAGCCAAGCTTGCAGTGGGGTATACCCTGGATGAGATCCCCAATGATATTACCGGCGAAACCATGGCCTGCTTTGAACCCTCCATCGATTACTGCGTGGTGAAAATTCCCCGGTGGACCTTTGAAAAATTTCCCGAAACCGATGACATACTGACCACAGCCATGAAATCCGTGGGTGAAACCATGTCCATCGGCAGAACATTTAAGGAAGCATTTCAAAAGGGACTGCGCTCCCTTGAAATCGGCCGGGCCGGTTTTGGCGCCGACGGAAAAGATCCGGCCCCCGGATCTGTGACAGGCACGGACCTGGAATACAAATTATCCACCCCCAATTCCCAACGGATTTTTTACATCAAGTATGCCATTGAACACGGCATGCCCATCACCATGATCCATGAATTAACGGATATTGATCCATGGTTTCTGTACCAGATGAAACAGATTGTGGACCTTGAAAAGCAGTTGAAACTGGCGGGCATGAACCTGCCAAAGGATCTGTTTGAAAAGGCAAAAAAATACGGGTTTTCCGACATGCAGCTGGCCTATCTGTCCGGGGGGGGCACAGACAAGCAGATTGAACAGAAGCGAAAAGGTTTGGGACTTGTGCCGGTATATAAACTGGTGGACACCTGTGCCGCGGAATTCAGGGCCGTTACCCCTTATTATTACTCCACCTATGAAAGCGAATGCGAGGCCCGGGTGGCGGACAAGAAAAAGGTGATCATCCTGGGCGGCGGTCCCAACCGCATCGGCCAGGGCATTGAATTTGACTACTGCTGTGTCCATGCCTCCTTTGCGTTAAGGGAAGAGGGCGTGGAATCGATCATGGTCAACTCCAACCCGGAAACGGTCTCCACAGATTATGACACCTCGGACAAGCTCTACTTTGAGCCGTTGACCCGGGAAGATGTGCTTCACATTGTTGAAAAGGAAAACCCCTTTGGTGTGATTGTCCAGTTCGGCGGCCAGACCCCCTTGAACCTTGCCACAGATCTTCAAAAAGCCGGGGTTCCCATCATCGGCACAAGTCCGGAAAGCATTGACCGGGCCGAAGACCGGGATCTGTTTGCGGCCATGCTTAAAAAACTGGGGCTTCGCCAGCCGGATAACGGCATTGCATATTCCTATGCAGAAGCCGTCACCGTTGCACGGGATATCGGATATCCGGTCATGGTGCGCCCCTCCTTTGTTCTGGGGGGCCGGGCCATGAAAATCGTCTATGATGAAAAAGACCTGGAAGCGTATTTTGATCTGGCGGTCCAGGCCTCACCGGACAAACCTGTGCTCATTGACAAGTTCCTGGAAGAGGCCTTTGAGCTGGATGTGGATGCCATTTCCGATGGTGAGGAGACCATCATCGGCGGCATGATGGAACATATTGAAGAAGCCGGCATTCATTCCGGTGATTCTGCCTGTGTACTGCCCCCTTATTCCATTGACGCGCATCATATCAAGCAGATGTCGGATGCGGCCAAAGCCATTGCCAGGGAACTCAATGTCAAGGGATTAATGAACATCCAGTTCGGGGTTATGCATGATACGGTGTACATCATTGAGGTCAATCCCAGGGCATCCCGGACCATCCCCTTTGTGTCCAAAGCCATCGGTGTGCCGCTGGCAAAGCTTGCCACCAAAGTCATGCTGGGCAAAACCTTGAAAGAACTTGGGGTGACAAAGGAAATCATCCCGTCCTATTATTGTGTTAAAGAGGCGGTGATGCCCTTTGACCGCTTTGAAAACGTGGATCCTGTTCTAGGTCCTGAGATGAAATCCACGGGCGAAGTCATGGGGATTGACAAGGACCTTGGGGCCGCTGTGGCCAAATCCCAGTTTGCTGCCGGCCAGAAACTGCCCAAACAGGGCACTGTATTTATTTCTGTCCAGGACAAGGATAAAAAAGCAGCACTGCCCGTGGCCCAGCGTTTCCATGAGATGGGATTCACCATCATGGCCACCCGGGGAACCGTCACATTCCTGGAAGAGAACAAGATTCCAGCCACATTTGTAAAAAAAGTGTCCGCAGGCCGGCCCCATGTGGTGGATGCCGTGAAAAACGGTGAAATCCAGCTGATTTTAAATACAGGGTCGTCCAGTCAGACCCAGAGAGACGGATATGAGATCCGCAGGGCAGCCATTAAATATAAAATACCCTATGCCACCACCACGGATGGGGCCCGGGCCATCAGCCTGGCCATCCAGGCCATGAAAAAAGAGAACCTGACGGTTAAGCCACTCCAGCATTATCACCAAGACAATTAAATATTGAAAGAGCCGGAAATGAATACCATCCAACCAGACTGCACCTGTCCCATTTTCACGTCAAGCCAGCGTCCCAAAGATGAATGTGGGGTTTTTGGCCTTTATAAACACCCGGAAGCGGCTAAAATTACTTACTTCGGGCTTTATGCACTGCAGCACCGGGGCCAGGAAAGTGCGGGCATCTCCGTGAACCGGGGGATCAACGACAAAATTTTCTCCCATAAAGGCATGGGACTTGTACCGGAAATTTTCAATATGGAAGACCTTGAACGTATTGAAGGCGGATCAGCCATCGGCCATGTCCGGTACTCCACCACAGGGGATTCCGTTCTGGCCAATGCCCAGCCTTTTGTGGTGAATCACCGGCACCGCTCCTATGCCCTGGCCCACAATGGAAATCTGGTCAACGCCCACATCATCCGGGAAGAACTTGAAGAGCAGGGCTCCATTTTTCAGACCACCATGGATTCGGAAGTGTTTTTGCACCTGTTTATCAAAAACCTGATAAAGGGCGATTATGAATCTGCTATATTAAAGGCGGTCTCAAAGGTCGAAGGGGCCTACTCCATGATTCTGCTCACCTGTAAGGGTGAAATAATCGGTATGAAAGACCCCAACGGATTCCGTCCCCTGGCCCTTGGAAAGCTGAACGGCCACTATGTACTGGCTTCTGAAACCTGTGCCTTTGACCTGATCCAGGCCGAATTCATCCGGGAACTTTTGCCTGGTGAAATCGTCATTATCAATGAAGATGGTATCAAGAGTATCAAACATCCCAAAGCGGCTGCCAAAAAATCGCTGTGCATATTTGAATATATCTATTTTGCCCGGCCCGACTCCACCATTGACGGCAAAAACGTCTATGAAATGAGAAAGGCCCATGGAAGGCGCCTGGCCCAGGAATCCCATGTGGATGCAGACATCGTTATGCCGTTTCCCGATTCCGGCAACTATGCGGCCATCGGCTATGCCGCGGAATCGGGCATCCCGTTTGAAATGGGCATGATACGCAACCACTATGTGGGCAGAAGTTTTATCCAGCCCACCCAGTCCATGCGGGATTTTGCCGTGCGGGTGAAACTGAATCCAGTACGGGAATTGATAAAAGGTAAAGATCTTATCATCATTGAAGATTCCATTATCCGGGGCACCACGGCTAAAACCCGCGTGAAGGCCCTAAAGGAGTTGGGCGCCGGAAAAATACACATGCGGGTCTCTTGCCCCCCCCATAAGTTCCCCTGTTACTACGGCATTGATTTTTCATCCAAGGGAGAGTTGATTGCCACCCGGATCCCCTTAGACGAACTGACCGGGTACCTTGGACTGGATTCTTTGCACTACCTGTCCATTGAAGGCATGCTGGAAGCCTCCGGGGTGGATGAACCCGAAGCCAATTTCTGCAAGGCCTGTTTTGACGGGATCTATCCGGTGCCCTTTGATCCTAATTTTACCAAACAGTGTATGGGGTAACATGAAAAAACAAACCGTTGCCTTTTCAAAACAAAGTGCGAATCTGTTTTTTCACATACTGACGCGGTGTAATCTGCGCTGTGCCCACTGCTATATCAACCGGGACCAGCACGGCAGCAACACCCTTTCCCTGGAAACGATCAAGGCCTGGCTTGGTATCTTTGCTTCAAAGGCAAAAGAGACCAACCTGATTTTTCTAGGGGGTGAACCCACCCTTCATCCAGATCTTTCTTCAGCCGTATCTATTGCCGGATCCATGGGATTCAAATCCATCACCATTGATACCAACGGTTTTTTATTTCACAACATTTTAGACAAAATCACACCGGATCAGATCGATTTTTTCTCATTTTCCCTGGACGGCGTCAGCAAAGAAACCAATGATGCCATCCGGGGAGACGGGTGTTTTGATGCTGTCATGTCGGGTATCAGCACTGCTGTGGAAAAAGGATTCACCTGCTCCATGATCTATACGGTCTCTGAAAAAAATATCCATGAGGTGCCAAAACTGCCTGAACTGGTCAGGGTTCTTGGGATCTCCAGATTTTTTATCCAGGTGGTGGGGCTGCGGGGCGAATCGGAAAATACCGATGCACGTCACCAGGTATCCAAATCGATCTGGCAATCGTCCATTCCCAAAACAGCAGCACAGATTGCAGAACAGGGAATCATCGTTACCTACCCCAAGGTGTTCCTCACCCATGAAGAGACCTTTGAATGTGCGGCCAATGTGGCGGACAACTATTTTATATTCCCCAACGGACGGGTGTATCAATGCCCTTTATGCGAGGATTTTGCCTTTCATTCCCATGAAATAATTGACAATGTCCTTACACCCCGTCCAAAAATCAATGAAACGGATTTTTTCTCTTTACATATTCCCGAAGGTTGTGTCATGAACAAATTAATACAGCCGGGAAATCTGTCCTACGATGATAACGGATTTCCCCGTTATAAAATTGCCTGCTGTATGCTCAAGGAAGAACTGCAACCTTAAAAGAAACATCGATGGAATACAGATTTGATATTGATAAAGTCCGCACCACAATACTGACAATAGATCCTTTTGAATTCCCTGAAAAGTTACCAGAACTCATAGGGCTTATTGATTCTTATTCTGTTTTCTTAACCAAGGCCTATAACACGACGTTGGAAATATCCAGACGCTTGGGGGCCAAACAATATTTCAATTATTCTGTCTGGGCTTTTATGACAGCGGGCCCGGCTTTCATTGCAGCAGAACAACAGGATGCGGATCAAGGCTTAGAATGGCAATTTAATTTTTTAAACGCCCTGTCCAGGATTGTACTTGAAAATATGAATAAAGTACTGGCAGCCCCTTTGGTGCCAGGAAATTTTCCAGAACATTGGGTTGTTTCTCTGGATTAAAGACATTTTTCGTGCGATGAGATTCAGATAATGCTACGGCATTATGACTTACGATTTTAATAAAACTGTTACGATGGAGTATTTTTGGTGAAAAAATTTGCTGATTTACCGATTCTGGTGAAGTTTCTTTGTGCCGGTATCACAACAAGTGTGTTGCTTGTTGCCGTTTTGTTTTACCTCTATTCTAAATCGGACCATACCCAGACCGTGCAGTCGTTTGTGGAGAAATCCAGGGCCATCTGCCTGATTACGGAATCGGTACGACAAGAGATGGAGGAAAAATGGCGGCAAGGCATTTTTTCTGTTGAGCAGGCCAAGACATATGCCGATGCCGGCGATATGGAAAAAATGTTGTCCATGATACCTGTTGTATCCGCCTGGCAGGCGTCCATGCGAAAAGCTGAAAATGGGGGATATGAATTCCGGGTGCCTAAGTTTGATCCGAGAAATCCAGAAAATGAACCGGATTACGGCAGGAATGTTAAGATTGAGGGGTCAGTACTTGAAAAAATCAAACGGGAAAACCTTAATGAATACTATGTGATTGATGAAGAAACCAATTCTGTCCGGTATTTTCTGCCGGTTCGATTGTCCAAGGTCTGTCTGATTTGTCATGGTGATCCTTCCCAGTCCAGAACCCTGTGGGGCCGGGATGACGGCAAAGATCCCACTGGCGGACGGATGGAGAACTGGAAGGCCGGACAGATTCACGGGGCCTTTGAGGTGATTCAATCCCTGGATGAGGCAGATGCTGCGTTACGGGCGAGGATGCTCAAGGCAACAGCGATTGTTGCCTTAGGTGTGCTTATGGCTGCCGTGGTGTTCTTTTTTGTCACCCGCTCCATCACCCGTCCGGTGGTTAAAGGGGTCATGTTTGCCGATAATCTGGCCAGAGGGGATTTAAGCAGGGATCTTAAAATTGACCAAAAGGATGAAGTGGGGCAGCTTGCCCAAGCTCTGAACGTAATGAATCACAATCTGCACCGGATGATTGTCAATGTAAATGACAGTGTAGACGCATTGCATCATTCCTCCGGGGATCTGACCGGGATTTCCCAAAGCATGCATGCCGAATCAAAGGAAACTTCTGAACTGTCCACCTCTGTTGCTGCAGCCGCCGAAGAGATGAGCGCCAATATGAACAGTGTTGCCGCTGCTGTTGAGCAAACCTCTGTGAATGTGGGATCAGTGTCTGCGGCGGCCGAGCAGATGAGTGCCACCATAAATGAAATTGCGAAAAATTCCGAGCAGTCCCGTATGATTACCGATGAAGCGGTGCAGCAGGCAAATAACACCTCAATCAAGGTGAAAGACCTGGCAAAGGCGGCCCAAAAGATCGGTAACGTGACTAACACCATCAATGATATCTCAGACCAGGTGAATCTGCTTTCCCTGAATGCCACCATTGAGGCGGCCCGTGCCGGTGAGGCGGGCAAAGGATTTGCTGTTGTGGCCAATGAGATCAAAGCTCTGGCCGCCCAGACCGCCGATGCCACTGAAGAGATCAGCAGTAAAATCCATCGTATTCAGAAATCCACCGATGAGACCATTGATGAAATCAGCGAGATCACCAATATCATCAATCGGGTAAATAACATTGTGTCTTCCATTGCCGTTGCTGTGGGTGAGCAGTCTTCTGTTACCCATGAGATTGCTGAAAATGTGTCCCAGGCGTCCCTGGGGATTGCCGAGGTAACGGAAAATGTGGCCCAGACCTCTGTAGTGTCATCGGAGGTAGCTGAAAACATCGCATCCGTGAGCAATTCGGCAGCCGCCATTTTACAGCGGAACAAACAGGTTAATAAAACCGTCCTGGAGCTCGGGGGCATTGCGGACGTGCTTCAGGAAATGATGGTCAAATTTAAATTGAAGTGATTGCCTGCCACCAGTTCGTATCGGATGAGGAAAGCAAGGCGCTTGCGAACATCTCAGGGACATTCAGTGTAGATGTTGAATTCAATCAATATCCTTTTGGCCCAAAAAGCTTCTGCTGATGAGCTTGGATTTGGACTGGGTGATCCTGTGTTGAACCGGGTTCTGGAAAGTCAGTTGGACAGGGGTGTGAGAAACAGGTGCAACGGTGTGATTTGGAAAAACTGAATTTCCTATTTTTCAATACTGTAAAATAATTTTATCAACATAAAAGCGTCTATTATGGAAGATAACTTGTTAGCTCATGTTAAAGATAATTCAGGAACTTGGAAAATACATGAACTTGAAGACCACCTCAAAGATGTTGCCGCAATTGCAGAAAAATACGCCGCATCATTTTCATGTCAGGATTGGATAAAAGCTGCTGCACTTTTGCACGACCTCGGGAAAGGTTCTGACGCTTTTCAAAATAAAATCAAATTGCAAAGCGGATATGATCCGGAGGCAAGCATAAAAGATGGACAAGGCAAAGCCCCTCACTCAACCCATGGTGCTGCATGGGCCTTTGATCAATGGGGGCCGCAATTGGGAAAAGTGATCGCGTATTTGGTTGCCGGTCACCATGGAGGGCTTCCTGACTGGTTTCATACCATGGGGGTTGGAGGGAGTCTTGAATATCGTCTCAAACCTGACGAAGTCTGCAAACTTCCTAAACTTTCAGAGGTATTTATTACAAAAATAACAGAGGCGATACCTGCACCGACAACTATACCAGAGTTTATATCCAAAGGGGAATTTGAACATTACCATACCTGGATCCGGATGCTTTACTCCTGCCTTGTTGATGCTGATTTCCTTGACACTGAACGATTTATGAATCCTGAAAGATTTGATAATCGTCGAAACCACAGTTCAATGAAAGCGTTGAAAAAAATGTTTGATGCACACATGGATCATCTTTCAGAGAAAGCGCCAAACACTTTTGTAAATAAAATCCGATCAGAAATACTGTCCCAATGCAGGCAAGAGGCAAAAAAAAAGCATGACTTGTTTACTTTAACTGTGCCTACAGGTGGGGGGAAAACACTTTCTTCCATGGCATTTGCATTGGAGCGCGCTATTGAGCACGAAAAAGAACGTATCATCGTCGTCATACCTTACACCAGTATTATTGAGCAGACGTCTAAAATTTATAAAGAAATCTTTCACGATGAAAATGTGATTGAACATCATAGTTCGCTTGATCCAGAAAAAGAAACACTTCAAAGCCGACTGGCAACTGAAAACTGGGATGCGCCCATCATTGTTACGACCAGCGTGCAGTTTTTTGAATCCCTTTTTGCAGCGAAATCATCTGCCTGCCGAAAGCTGCATAATATTGTAAACAGTGTGGTCATCATTGATGAAGTTCAAATGCTGCCAACCGATTTTCTTAAGCCTATTTTATATTGTATCCGTGCGTTAACAAAATATTTCAAGGTTTCAATGGTGCTTTGTACCGCAACACAACCCGCCATAACTTCTGAGATATTTCAAAAGAAGAATGGTGAATATCATGCCATTATTTCTAATGAAGAATGTCAGGAAATAATGAAATCACCATCACCTGAAGAACTTACAGCAAAGTTACAGCGGGTTCAGGTCGAACAGATTGGAAAATTTACAGAATGGCCTATTTTGGCCGAACAGCTTCAGCAGCATGATCAGGTGCTGTGCATTGTAAATACCCGTAATGATGCAAGGGATCTGTATCACGAGATGTCGGAAGGAACCATACATTTATCTGCCAATATGTGTGGTCAACATAGAAGTGATTGTATCGAAGAAATCAAGAAGAAGCTTGACGCACAAGAGCCTGTGCGAGTGATCAGTACTCAGTTAGTTGAAGCAGGCGTTGACTTCGACTTTCCTGTTGTGTTCCGCGCAATTACGGGATTTGATTCAATTGCCCAAGCAGCAGGCCGCTGTAACCGTGAAGGGAAGTTACAATCTGAAAGAAAGCCTGTTAATGGAAAAGTGTGTGTTTTTGAACCGCCCAAGCCGGCACCACAGGGAACACTGCGCAAAGGAGAGCAAGCCGGTAAGGCTATTCTATCGGTCGATCCCGAAGGGTGTGCAACGTTGCGACCTCAAGTATTTAAAAGATATTTTGAACTTTATTTTTCAAATCTCAACACCTTTGATAAACAGAACATGGAAGACCTGTTGGTTAAGGATGCACCCGACTTCAACTTTCAGTTTCGAACTGCGGCACAACGATTCAACCTGATAGATAATCAAAGGCAGGTTGCTGTTGTGATATGGTATGAAAGAGAAAAAGTACAGAAAATGATTAATGAATTACAATTCAAAGGGCCTTACCGAAATTTGATACGAAGGCTTCAACGATATACCGTCTCAATTCCTGAAGCTGTCTTTAACGAAGTCCAAAATGATTTCAAACAGATTCATGGAATCTGGTGTCAAAATGCAGATACGCTATATGACAATATACTGGGGTTTGTAGGGTATAACGGAGAAATCCCCATCACGATTTAAAAAGGAGCGATCTATGAATCCACACGAACAAAGATTCTGTATTGAAGTATGGGGAGACTACGCCTGTTTCACCCGGCCGGAGATGAAAGTGGAGCGGGTGAGTTACGACGTCATTACACCTTCTGCTTCACGCGCTATTTTTGACGCAATTTTCTGGAAGCCAGCCATCAGATGGCATATTCGGGAAATTGAAGTCCTGGCCCCGATCAAAAATATTTCCGTCCGGAGAAACGAGGTCGGGTCAACCGCCGGAACCGGCAGAAAAAGTGAAATATTCATCGAATCGAATCGACTCCAGCGGGCCGGGTTGCTTTTACGGGATGTCAGGTATCGGCTTCATGCATGGATGGAATATATTCCTGTAAACAAAAGGGAAAAAAAATATCAAACTGTTCCTGAAGTATTGTGGGATAAAGATGGAGTCCAAGACTCAAAAGACGCCGTTGAAGCGTGGAAAATAAAAAAAGATGAAAATCCCGGCAAATATCTGGCAATGTTTGAAAGACGCGCCAAGAAAGGTCAATGTTTTTATCAACCCTATTTAGGGTGTCGTGAATTTTCAGCATATTTTAAATTGATACAGGACACTTCCACATATGCAGAGGGGTACAATCCGATCCAGGAAAGCCGAGATTTTGGGTTTATGCTTTACGATCTTGATTTTTCAGATCCAAAAAATATTTGTCCAGCATTTTACAGGGCAGAAATGAAGCATGGAAAAATTCTTGTTCCTGAGTGGGACAGTGAAGAGGTGAGAAAATGATTCTTCAGGCTCTTTATGATTATTATGAACGGAAAGCCAAGTTGGGTGAGATTGCTCCGATTGGATTTGAATGGAAGAAAATTCCGTTTCTTATTGTGATTAATAAAAATGGAGAATTCAAAAGACTGGAAGATACACGAGAAGATGTCGCCGGTAAACTTGTCGCCAAATCCTTTCTTGTTCCTCAATCAGTAGGCCGGTCAGGTAAAAATGCCTGGAAGAAAACATTTCTTTTGTGGGATCATTATGGCTATGTCCTTGGATATCCCAAAGGAGATGCATTAAAAGATAGAAGAAGAAGGAATAAACTTCTTGGAGACATTCAAACCGAGAATGAATTTTTATTGGGGTGGAAAGAATCAGAACAGTTTTTAGCGAAATTAGCACTTCCGGACTTGAATAATGTTTTGAGTGCATTGCAAAATATACCGATTAACCCAAATGTCAAGGCTCTGATTAAAAATGTCGAGGGACTTATAAAAGCCTATGAAGACAGCAAGAAGCAATTGGGTACATTTATTGGGGCGCTGAAAACGCTTCCAGAAAACATAAAAATGGAACTGTCTATTCAGGCAATTCTTCAATTTTATGAAACAGAGCAATATAAAAAAGTGCCAGAATCAGACAACTGGATGGATTGCGCTGGCGTAAGTGGCGCAAATTTATCTTTTCAGCTGGAAGGAGAAAACAGGCTGATTCTTTCCAACACCGCTGTTACACGGTATCAGGAGGAACAAACGCTTAAACCACAATCAGACAATGAAAAAAAAGCCTTATGCTTAATTACCGGAATCCAGGATTACATTGAACGCCTTCATGAGGCTACCCCCATAAAGGGAGGGCAGGCAACCGGGAAGCTTGTTGGATTTCAGAAAGATCGTGGTTTTGATTCATACGGAAAAACGCAGGCGTTTAACGCGCCTGTTGGGAGGTATGCCCAAAAGGCTTACACAACCGCATTAAACACACTGATACAAACCGTAAGCAACAAGGCAATTGTCGGTGATACGACGGTTCTTTTTTGGGCTGAAAGACCAACTATTGTAGAACAGACAATGCCATTTGTATTAACAAAACCCAGAGACGATCCTGACAGAGGCAGTCTTGCCGTAAAACAATTGCTTGAAAGTATACGTTCAGGGATACTTTCAGCAGAAAGCGAAAAACGATTTTATGTTCTGGGGCTTTCACCAAATGCTGCCAGAATCGCTGTTCGCTACTGGGTTAGCGGAACAGTGGCTGAATTTGCAAGTCATATCATACAACATTTCGATGACCTTGAAATTGTTCATGATAATGATGCACCAGAATTTTTTGCGTTAAGCTCCATGCTGTCGCACACAGCACTGGAATACAAGATGTCTAATGTAGCCCCGAACACTGCCGGGCAAGTGACAGAAGCAGTTTTCAAGGGCATTCCCTATCCTTTAAACCTGCTTCACTCAACGATCAGACGCATAAGAGCTGAACAGCATATTACACGCATTCGTGCTGCAATTATCAAAGCAAGTATTAATAGATTTAATAGATTTTACAATAAAAACAAGGAGGAGGAACTTACTGTGGCCCTTGATAAAACCAATAGAAATTCCGCCTATCTTTTGGGGCGGCTCTTTGCGGTCCTTGAAAAGGTACAGTATAGAGCGTTGGCAATTGAAACAATCCGGGAACGATATTATGGCGCTTTTTCTAGTACACCTGTAACTGTCTTTCCTCAACTCATGAAACTTAAAAATCATCACTTGGACAAGCTGACTTCTGGGAAACATTTTTTCGAAAACCTTATTGGAGAAATTGTTGATGGTCTTGATGGCAGCGGCACTGTTCCCCGTCAGCTTTCTTTGGAAGAACAGGGACGATTCGCCATTGGCTACTACCATCAGAGACAGGATTTGAAATTTAAAGAAGGAAAAAATACCGCAGAAAATACTGAGGAGAAAACAAATGACTGATATCGTAAAAAACCGCTATGATTTTATCTTGTTTTTTGATGTTCAGGACGGCAATCCAAACGGAGACCCGGACGCAGGAAATCTTCCCCGAATTGATGCTGAAACAGGCAAGGGACTTGTCACCGATGTATGCCTTAAACGAAAAGTTCGCAATTATGTTCAGTTAAAACAAAAAAATGAAATTGGGTACGACATCTTTATCAAGGAAAAAGCAATCCTGAACAACAGCATTGCGGAAGCTCGCGGGAGCGACCGAGTACAAGCTATTGAAAATGTAGCAGAACAGACGGCCACGGCTCGTGAAATCATGTGTGAAAAATTTTTTGATGTTCGGACCTTTGGTGCTGTGATGAGTACCGGGGAGAACGCAGGGCAGGTGAGAGGTCCTGTCCAAATGACCTTTGCCCGATCTGTAGATCCCATTGTGGCCCTTGAACATAGTATCACCAGAATGGCTGTCGCCACGGAAGCAGAAGCTGAAAACCAAGGCGGTGAAAATCGTACAATGGGACGTAAATATACCGTCCCTTACGGTTTATACCGTGCCCACGGTTTTATTTCGGCGAACCTTGCAGCCGATACAAAATTTTCTGAAAAAGATTTAGAACTATTTTGGGAATCTTTAGAAAATATGTTTGATCACGATCATTCTGCGGCTCGGGGATTGATGGCTGTGCGTAAAATAATCATTTTCAAACATGACTCAGCCCTTGGAAATAAGCCCGCACACAAATTATTTGAAATGGTGCCAAACCCGGAGTTAAAAAATTCTGAAATACCGCCAAGAGCCTTTTCCGATTATCAGGGAATTATCACACCCGCCGAAGATCAGTTACCAGATAATATCACCGTAAAGGTTCTCGAATAAACTCTTTTAATTGGTTGCCGAAATGTGTCATCAAGGGAAAATGCTTAATTTCTTAAAAGGGTTGGATCAAGATCTTCAAAAGGCCCTGATAACCCAGCTGCGCAACCTGTGGACCCACACCTCCACGGCCATTGAGGGCAATACCCTGACGCTGGGGGAAACCGCTTTTGTGCTTGAAGAAGGATTGACTATCTCGGGCAAACCCCTAAAGGATCATGAAGAAGTCGTGGGCCATGCCAGGGC